>Ga0207035_1011_pt1 | contig 68788 bp, 70 predicted proteins | sample Alteio_BWMinCont_77_FD_153272 | JGI IMG/M metagenome (GOLD analysis project Ga0207035, IMG submission 153272) | Enriched cells from forest soil in Barre Woods Harvard Forest LTER site, Petersham, Massachusetts, United States -... | ecosystem: Environmental > Terrestrial > Soil > Temperate forest >... | reverse complement strand
GTTAAAAAATTTGTATCCAAACAAACTATAATAGGTATAGGTTACAAGCATGCTCAGGTATCGGATCCCGTGGGTTTACCTAAAGACATGTATGTGGCTTATCGGTTGGTAAAAGGCACGAAAGCAGATAAAAACTGATCGTTAGCCAATGCGGAAGCTGCCGGATAATTAGTAAACGGCAGTTTCCTTACTTTAAATCCTTTCAATATCTCTCCACAAAAATCGCAAGATCCTCTATTCGTTGCAGATCAGATCATCATTAGTCATTTGAATACTTAAAAGCAATGAATACAATTAAACACATACTTTATATTTCGATACTGGTACTGTCTTGTTATAAAAGCAATGGCCAGGACAATAAAAGCCAACAGATCAACATAACCAACTTTACAGCACATGAAAAAGATAATAAGCTATCTATTAACTGGGAAACAGACGGAAAAGTATCAACCAACTATTTTAAAGTACAGTGTAGTGAGGATGGGCAGGCCTTTAAAACCGTTGCCTTCGTATTGGGCCATGATCCCCGTGAAACCGGAGACAGGTATCAATATGTGGCGAAGGTAAAAACGGATAATAATAACCATGTTTATTTCCGCCTGTTACATATAGCAACTAACGGCGATGAACAACTCAGTAAAATAATAGAATTATAAAATAATACAGCGCAAATTCCGTTTAATCGTCAAACCCCAGATGATATAACAATTGTGCTTGGATTGTCACGATGTTTTCTTTGGGGGTTACAGAACCTATTGGTTCGTAAACAAAGGCCTGATTTCTATCGGGCCTTTTGCTTTTTTAACCTACTCAGTTGATAGTAACGCTAATAATTAATTATGCAGTGATCCTCTCTTTAACTGAGGATGCATGTTTATATAATTTCTTTATTTCTTTTTTATGAATGGGCTCTTTCAGTAGCAGGATAGGTTCAACAGTGGTTTTGCCACTATCCTTCTTTAGATCAAAATAATAGATATTCATTTGTTCATCACCAGACTGCTCTTCTTCCACTTTTATATAATATTCTTTTGCAAGGTCAGGTTCTTTATCAACAACATTGGTCATTGTTGTAACAAGCTGTTTATTATTTTTTAGAAAGTCAGCATTTATTACTGCTAACGTGTAATCTGTATTGGTTTTATTGACTGTATGTTTTTCTGATCCTTTTTTCTCGTTAGTGATAATAGGATCGTTTTTCAACGGGCGATTGTTTTCGGTATTAACCACTTCTTTATTACCTGTTGGATATATAAAAATAGAAGGATGCCTTATAAAAAATGTATTAGCAGGTGCAATGTTCTTATCTTTTCCTGATGTAGGATAAGTTGAAGGAGATAAAAATAAACAAGCTATCCCAACAAATAATACAATGCAAATAGATGCTATCTGTAACTTTTGAAAAATATTGATGTTAGTTTGCGGCTCACTGTTAAAAAGTCTTTTGATTCTTTTTAGAAGTAACTCTTTTTTATTAGTAGCAGCAATAGCTAAAAGTAAATGCTGCCTGCGTTGTTCTTCTAGTTGTAGCAATGCGCTTGCATATTGGTGTTTATTGTATTGATAATTCATTACCCAGTCATCACAACAATTTTCTCTTTCTTTTTTAGCGTGTTTACTTAACAGGATAACAAAAGGATTAAAGAAGAGTATTGTTTCGACGATGGATTGTAAAAGATTTATGAAGTAATCATTACGTTTAATATGTGCCAATTCATGTAATAAGACTGCTTCTAATTGATCGGCACTAAGATGATTAATAGCCGCTATGGGTAATAGTATTAAAGGTTTAGCAAAACCAATTACAGAAGGCACATCAATATGTTCTGATAGCCAGACCTGGACATCTTTTTTGATGCCTATATGTAATGCCGTATTTTTAGTAAAGACGCGTAAGCCAATAGGAGCTTTTAGTAGATTCTTCTTTCTTAAAGAATCTATTTTTTGGTAACTACCTATAAAATGCATCGCATAAAAGAAAAGTAATATTATATAGATAGAAGATAAATATGGAAGCAACTTATCCAATTGAGAAACATTAATAAAATGAACAGAATTGAAAAGTAGAATTGGATCAGAATGTAAACTTGTTAATGAAATGTACGTTTCAATAATAGTAAAGAAGAAAAATAATAAAGAAGCAAATAAAAATACAACGCTTAGGTTATGTTTAAATACAGGAGAAGATTTTGTATTAATACTAACTATAAACTCATAAGCGATCCACAACAAACCAACCTGCCAAAAGCTATTAATAATAGCCCAGCCAGCAGACTGTAATAAATATTCATTTGCAGAAAGTAAAGAATGCATAGTTTTTTATTTCATGCTATCTAAATAATTCCTTATTTCTTCCAATTCTTTTTGTGAGGCCTGGTGATTGCCAAGTGCCTGCATTACCAATTGCGCAGAAGAACCTGAAAATAAAGAATTGATCATTTTTGCAACAAAAAATCTCTGTGTTTTTTCGCGGCTCACTGCTGGTTCATAGGTATGGGTTTTATTGCTGCTGTCTCTTGTAACTAATCCTTTTTCAAACATTATCTGCATTAGTTTCAGGGTGGTAGTATAACCAGCTTCTTTGGTTTTAAGCAATTCTTCATGCACATCCCGTACGGTTGCAGTTTGTTTATCCCATAAGACCTGCAATATTTCCAACTCACTTTCGGTAGGCTTAGTATTTTTAATAGTAGTCATAATACGATATATTTCGTAAATAAAGATAAAAAAGAAATTCTTAATAAAAACAAAAATTTTTACGGTCAAAATTGAGGCAATAAAAAATCCTGCTAAATCAGCAGGGTTTTAAATCAGTATTTTAAATTTTACATCTTGCTATTATTAATATTCAGATCGGTTCCGTTCAATGCATTAAGCAAAAGTTTGTATTTATCTGTAACTACACTTGTTTGTTCTTTATCATTCAATAATAATTTTCCTTTTGATAAAGAAAGAGTGAAATTGTTTTTATCAATTAATTTATCTGCAACTAAAGCACCGATAAGTTTATTTGTAGAAGATATGAGTACATCGGCAGCAACAGTTACATTGGTTGTGTTTGAACTATTGATCTTATTCATTGAGATTTCTTTGGTCGTTTGCTTTACTATGTGCATTGCCGTTGCGCTATCACTAATAGAAGCAAGGGTAGGAGCAATAACCAAAGAAACGATTGACATTAATTTGATTAAGATATTCATAGATGGGCCTGATGTATCTTTAAAAGGATCTCCAACAGTATCGCCGGTTACAGAAGCTTTATGTGGCTCTGATTTCTTGTAGTACATTTCGCCATTTATCTCAACACCTTTTTCAAAAGATTTTTTAGCATTGTCCCAGGCTCCACCAGCATTGTTTTGAAACATTCCCATCAACACGCCACTAACGGTAGCGCCTGCAAGAAAACCACCCAATGCTTCAGCACCAAGCCCTGGCATAAATCCTATTATCAATGGAGAAACAATTGCAATAGCCCCAGGTAACATCATCTTTTTAATAGATGCTTCAGTTGAGATTGCAACACATTTATCATATTCTGGTTTACCAGTTCCTTCCATAATACCGGGAATAGTTTTAAACTGCCTGCGAACTTCTTCCACCATCGCCATAGCAGCTTCCCCAACTGCACGAATGGCAAGTGAAGAAAAAATAAATGGTATCATACCACCAACAAATAAACAGGCTAATACATTTGCTTTATAGATATCTATGTGTTGATTATCTGGCATTGCCACACCAACAAAAGCAGCAAATAAAGCAAGTGCTGTTAATGCTGCAGATGCTATTGCAAAACCTTTTCCACTGGCAGCCGTAGTATTACCAACAGCATCCAGTATATCTGTTTTTTCACGAACTTCTTTTGGTAATTCACACATTTCAGCAATACCGCCTGCATTATCAGCGATAGGACCAAAGGCATCAATTGCTAATTGCATGGCAGTAGTTGACATCATACCTGCAGCAGCAATGGCAACACCATAAAGTCCTGCACATTCAAAACTTCCCCAGATACCTCCGGCTAAAACTAATATAGGTAATAATGTACTTTCCATACCTACCGCCAAACCACCAATAACATTGGTAGCATGACCTGTAGCACTTTGACGAATGATACTTAACACTGGGCGTTTACCCATTGCCGTATAGTACTCCGTAATGATACTCATTAAAACGCCAACCCCTAAACCCACAAGGATAGCACCCATTACGCCATTACGTGTAAAATCATGCCCTCTCAATTCCATGCTTTCAGGTAAAATATAATAAACAAGGCCTGCAGAAGCAATACCAGCCAATATCATAGAACCCCAGTTACCCATGTTCAATGCTTTTTGAACTGTGGCAGTATTTAGTCCTGCATTTTCATTTATCTTGACAAAAAAAGTTCCGATAATTGAAAGAATAATTCCAGAACCAGCAATCAACATTGGAAGCAGGATAGGAGATAAGCCATAAAAATTATCACCGGTTGCAATTGTTTCCTGTCCTAACACCATTGTGGCTAAAACAGTAGCAACATAACTGCCAAACAGATCGGCACCCATACCTGCAACATCTCCTACATTATCGCCAACATTATCTGCAATAGTTGCAGGGTTACGTGGGTCATCTTCAGGAATACCTGCTTCCACTTTACCAACAAGGTCAGCGCCAACATCAGCAGCTTTTGTATAAATACCACCACCAACACGAGCAAATAATGCAATACTTTCTGCACCCAAACTAAAACCAGTTAAAACTTCAATAGTACGTAAGGTTCCTTCCGGATTGGCATCGTTGCCGGGAGCAAAGAAATGTTTAAGAATAATGAATAATCCACCTAAGCCTAAAACAGCAAGACCAGCAACACCAAGTCCCATTACTGCACCACCACCAAATGATACATCCAATGCTTTTGCAAGACTAGTTTTAGCAGCCTGTGTAGTTCGTACATTGGCTTTGGTAGCAGCTTTCATGCCAATAAAACCTGCTGTAGCACTGCATATAGCACCTAAAATAAAAGCAATGGATATACTCCAGTGCGAATGCGGATTGGTACGTGATAAAACAGCAAGTAATAATGCTACTATCACAACAAAATATCCCAATATTTTCCATTCGGCTTTTAAAAAAGCCATAGCACCTTCAGCAATATAATTGCTTATCTCTTTCATGCGGTCACTACCGGCATCCTGTTTATTTACCCAATTGAATTTGATAAGTGTATACAGAAGACCGATAACTCCCATTGCCGGAACGGCATAAAACAATAAATTATCCATAAATAATATATCCTGATTTTAGGACGGCAAATATAGTGGAAATGGGACAATATCGTGTATGATAAATGAATTATTCATATTAAAATAAATCAAGTTTATTTGCCCCAGGAGATAGATTGATACTCCAGGAAGAATGATAGAATAAAAAAGGGAAGGGCTCTTCTCATATACAAGGTAAACGCAAATTTTGTGATGGCTAAAGTAGTTCAAATTTAGAGATTGTCTCAGTTTGAAATTATTAAAATATCATCAACGCCAAATAGATATTAACACATATTGCTATTATAGGAAGTATATATCCTCCTTTTATATTCTTTTTATGTAACCAAATGCTAAGAAACATATTTGCCATGTAAACAAATGGATATAGAATAACAGGTAAAAAATATCGTTGGATATTATTTGGATTTGAAGGGTCATCAAATAAAAAAATGGATAAATAAAGAGCAAAAGGATAAAGTAAAATGGGTAGTATTCCAAACAAGTTTAGAATTAAAAGCATAGGTGGTGCTTCATTCCGTATATACATTTCAAATGATTTAATCTTTTGCCTAATAGATTTCATAAATTATTGAGTCTAAATTTGTCTGATATTTTACTTCCATACCAATACCAACATACCCACAAAAATACATCCTGCACCAATTAAAATTTTAGGTGTTACCGGTTCTTTAAAAAGAATAAAGGAAAGTACAATAGTTATTACAATGCTTCCTTTATCTATAGCAGCTACATACGATACCAATCCGTCTTTCATTGCACGGTAATAAAACAGCCAGCTTAGTGTGGTGGCGACACCCGATAATATTAATAACACTGTTTCTTTAGGAGTTAATAAAGAAATGTCTTTATACTTTGAACCAATAAAATTTATAATCGTAATTATAAAAAAGATAGTAGCAGTTCGAATGCCTAATCCGAGATCTGCATTTACATTTTCCAATCCGTATTTAGCCAAAATTGCTGTGACGCCTGCAAAGACTGCTGATAGTATTGCATAGATTATCCATGTTTGCATAATGATTATTTTATTATTATAATTTATAAAAGTTTAAATTAATTATTCATTGGTTAAAGCGTGTTCAATACTTTTATCAGGAATGATCCACATAATTGATACGGATAAAAACAACAAACCGGAAATAACAGTGTTCACATAAGCAAATGGTATAGATGCAGTGTACATGATAACAGAAAGAGTTCCTTTTTTGTAAACAGGTTTAAAAGCATTCTTTATAGCAGAATTATTATCCAGTGTTGCTTCAATTGTCTTTTGTAAAATAGTAAAAGCAATTCCGCATAACAATAACAGAACAGCATACACCGCAACAGGAAAAGAAACAAAATGATTTTCTCCCATCCATGCAGTTGCAAAAGGTATTAATGATAACCAGAACAATAAGTTAAGATTGGCCCACATCATTCCAGGGGTTACGTTTTTAACGGTATGTAATAAATGATGATGATTGCCCCAATAGATACCAATGAATATAAAACTCAAAATATAACTGCAGAATACCGGCGCTAATTCTTTCAATCCATTCCAGTCTGAACCGTGTGGCAATCTTAGTTCCAACACCATTATGGTAATGATGATGGCAATTACTCCATCGCTGAAAGCTTCTAATCGGTTTTTATTCATACTTATAATTATGTAAGTAAAAATACAGCCAGAATATAATAGAACAAGGTATTTCCTGCAAAACAATGGTCATTTAGAGAGAACTAGAAGCGTTTCTTGTCACGAAATGAACGTTTCTCGTCACGCAAGAGGCATTTCTTGTCACGAAATAGACGTTTCTCGTCACGCAAGAGATATTTCTTGTCAAGAAATAAGGATTTCTAAGGAAATGGCATGGGACAGCTCCAAGATGAATAACCTTTGGCGCTGATATTTTGCGTGGTAAGCATAATAGTTTTACAATAAGATTGAAAACCCTCTAAATCTCCCTAAAGGGGAGACTTGAAATGCTAAGCCTGCAATTTTGTTGCAGGCTTTTTTTATTTGGGTAGAATGAGTTTTCAATAGTTAGATACTGTTCTAAAAATTTTTGTATTTTTAATTATTAATTTTTGAGATAATGTCGAAGGAAGAGATCAAATATGAGATCAGTAAAGTTTTAGACCACTTCTCTGATAAAGCTTTAGAAGAACTCCTGGCTTTTTTAAAGGAACTTGATACAAAGCAAAAGACCAGATCTTTTAATTCTTTGCTTACTAACATTTTAACAGAAGACAAAGAATTATTAGCCAAACTTGCCCAATGATCTCAATAACTGAAGCTGAAGAAATTCATCAGATACTTATAAATACATTTGGAGGGTCACAAGGTATTTGGGATCTTAACGCACTTAATTCAGCTTTAGCAAGGCCCTTTCAGATCTTCGGTGATAAAGAGCTTTATTCTACTCCGACGTATAAAGCAGCTGCATTAATTGAAAGTATTGTTGTCAATCATCCTTTTGTTGATGGAAATAAAAGAACAGGTTATGTACTGATGCGATTGTTTCTTATGAGTAAGGGGTTTGATATTGAAGCGACCCAGGATGAGAAATACAATTTTGTAATAAGTATCGCTTCGGGTAATCTAAAATTCGATGAAATTGTTCAAGGGTTAAAAAACCATATAAGAACCCCTCTAAATCTCCCCTAAAGGGGAGACTTGAAATGCTAAGCCTGCAATTTTGTTGCAGGCTTTTTTTGTATTATAGAAATTAATTGAAGCGAATTGTTCGTGTAGAATTTTCAAATTTAATCCTTGATTCTGCAAATGTTAAATAGAAAATAAAATGAAATCTCAATGTTGCATTAATAGAACTCTTATTAATTTCAAGAGGCTTCCATTTCTTATTGGTCTTTTCTATTAGCTTAATAACTGTTGCATTAATTTCATCATTTAGTCCCTGAATTAATTTTATGTTTTGCACACCTTTATCTGTAACATCAAAATCTACTATTAACTCATTAGACACCGAGTCTAGTGGATATGTCTTGGGAAAAACAAAATTATTTGTAAAATACTCACCAAAAGCTGCAAAAGTATTGTCGTTAAATATTGGGCCGGGATACAAATTTTCACTGTCATTACTAATTCGATATTCAGAAGTATTATTTCCTTCATTAGAATTTTTCGATGATTTAATGCACTTAATTATTATCAAGCCTTCGTCAATAACTCTTTTATCAGTTGAAACTTCTTTTAACAACTTTGCTTGATTAATTAAATGATAGAAAATCTTTTCTCCATTTTCATTATATGTTAATAGAATTAAACTATCATTATTTATTGAGCCGATTGAATATTTTCTTTCAGGGACATTATAAACAGCCTCGGGAAATAAATCAATATAATCATCTCCATATTTAATTGGCATTTTAATTCCCATATCAAAAGGAGCTTCTGTGATTGACAAATCACCTTTGACAAAACTAAATTTTAAGTATTCATTTGAGTTACTAAATTTTCCTGAAGTAATATTTCCATTAGTATCAAGAATTTCTATACAAACCCAATCGCCTTGTAATTTTTCTTTTAAGCTTTGGGAATAGGTTGTTGTTCCAAACAGGAGTAAAAAAAAGGTCAATCGTTTCATTTTAAGTTTGGTTGTTTTATATTATTTCCCCGCAGTGTCTCCTCCAGAGCCATGTGTGGCAGGAAGGGATGCTGCGGTATTTCACTAAGATAGAAATTTAATACCTCTTTTCAATTTGCTTGTTGGTCATAAGATCAACAAGGGCAAAAATTTTGTTAATCAAATATCAAATGTGTCGATGCTTTCACCTTCAATCGCTTGTAATTTTTTCTGATCTAAAGATTCCATAAAATATTCAAAGTCTCCTCTCATTTTTTGAACATCTTCAGATAAATGGTACATGTCTTTTACATGTCGAAGAGATAATAGATATAGAAATCCTTTAAAAAACTTTTCCATCCTGTTAGAAAATCTACCGAATGTATAGCAGAATTGCATAACTCTCCACATTTGCTCATCAGATTTTGTATTTAAATGCGTTCGGAAAAATTTGTGAACCAGTATATTTCTTAATCTTGCATACTCTTCAAGTTCGTCTGCAATTACTAATTCAGGATTTAGATTCAAAAGTTTAAAAATATGCCCAAGTGTTTTTTTTCTTATTTTTTTTGACTTTTCAGAATTACTTGTGAAGTCTTCTGTCATTATACCATAAAATTCGCCATGTTCTTCTAATAATTCAAGTAATTGCCCCGTTATAAATTCGACTCTTTGAGCAGATACGAGCGCTGATCCTATTTTTGAGTAGACAACATCTTCCTTTGTAAATTCAATTTCATTAGATTTCATCCTGTTTTCAATTTATGAACATTTGTAGTGTCGCCCAATAATTGCTGTTAACACTTATTTCCCCGCAGTGTTTCCTCCAGAGCCATGTATGGCAGGCAGGGACGCTGCGGTATTTCGGTAAGATAGAAATTTAATACCTCTTTTCAATTTGCTTGTTAGTGATAAGAGGTAACTATATACCTGTTAGACCACGATAGGTTACTTTAATTTAAGCCAAATCTCGAACCACATTGATTTTGGTTTATCAACCTTTAAAAGAATAACTTCTTTATTTTCAGATTTCAAATAAATTCCATTCCCTTTTATTATTAGCTCTAATTTTTTATTAAAAAGAATTTCATCGCAATATTTTCGATATTCCTCTTCTCTTGATTCTGTCCATTCTGCTTTACTATGTGAGAAACGTTTTTTCATGTAATTCAAATGTAATAAAAAAGGCTGCATATAGCAGCCTTAAAGTTTAAGGATATTATTTTTCCTATATATTGTTTCTACTCGTTATTCTTTTTCTTTACCATTTCTGTAAAACTTCTTGCTGCTGCTGTAAATTCAGAGGGCATAAGAATTACAGTTGTAGTGTTATTATCAATTCCAATTTCTGATAACATTTGCATTCTTCTTAACTCTAGGGCAATTGGGCTTCCTTCCATTTCTTTTGCACCTTGAGTTAATTTAATAGACGCTTCAAGTTCTGCTTCAGCTTTTACAATTCTTGCCCGTTTTTCTCTAATTGCTTCCGCTTCCCGTGCCATTGCTCTTTGCATACCTTCGGGAATTTCAACATCTTTCATTTCAACCATTTCAATTTTTATACCCCAGGGCTCAGTTGTTGTATCCACAATTTTTTGAAGCGTTGAATTAATTTCTTCTCTTTCCCGTAAAACTTCGTCAAGTGTATGTTGCCCAATAATATTTCGCAGAGCAGTTACTGAAAACTGATAAACAGCTTTATTATAATCTGCCACTTTAATTATAGCATCCTGAGGATTGATAATTTTAAACCATAAAACAGCATTTACTTTTATAGTTACACTGTCTTTTGTTATAGTTTCCTGTTGCTCTAAGTCGACTGTTTTTGTTCTAATGTCAACCTTTTGCTGACGTTCTAAAAATGGAATTATCCAATAAATTCCAGGTCCCTTCACAGATTGAAAACGACCAAGCCGAAATACAATAGCTCTTTGATATTCCTGTGCAATTTTAATTCCTGAAAGAAAAAGTGCAATTAAAAGTATTAAGATTGGTAATAGTATCATTTAAATATTTTTTAGTGTTAAGGCGTTGTTGTACTATCACAACAACTTTCGCTAAGATAGAAATTTAATACCTCTTTTCAATTTGCTTGTTGGTCATAAGATCAATAAAGGCAAAAAAAATTTGTTGAATGAAGTGTACCTAAATTACTCTTTAATTTTAACTTTAAATCTCATTGCATAGGCATGCTCAAACAAAATATCGATGACATATAGAGCGGAATTTGTCACTATGTAGTCAACTTCATAAAGGTCGTGAGTCTTTCTAAATGGTAAATAAACCTGTTTCTTTAACGCCAACGTATCATGTACCCATCTCCTTTTATTATTTCCGTTCCCATATGTTTCATAATAATCTATGGACGGATTTCGCCAAATATTTGAGTTGATCTGCATTTTATTTATTTCTGGCCCTGTGTAAGTAAACTTAAAATGTATTGTATCTCCAACTTTAGCTTCAATAACACCGGTATTGGGAGAAAGTATATCAATATGTTCCAATGCATATTGGCCATAAAAAAAAGCGTTATCAAAGAATTTTTCTTTAGTATAATTAGGTTCCATAACCCACTTTCCATTTGAAGGATAATGATCTCTCACCAACTTATTAAATGGTGTCAACCAGTAATAGTTTTTATAGCTTTTTACAAATTCGCAATATAGGTCATCATCAAAAATGCAAAGAGGACAAAAGCCTGCCGCCCACGTAGCATCCAGAAAATAATATACACTATCAATTCTTACCGCATTCCATGCATGATCAGCAATAAAAGGTATTCCCACCTGGTAAGATTTATTTTTTGCGTATCCACTTATGATCTCGCATTCTATGCCACTTATATCACACATCTTCTTAAGTAACATTGAATATCCTTGACAAATAGTTCTCTTCTTTTTAAGCACCTTGTTTATATATTCCATTTCCCATTTACTTAACCCATCAGCACAAGAAATTGAATCGCCTTCACATTCAAAGCTAGGAGGGTCTTCATCTTTATTTAAAAAGTCACAGTCGTATTTTATATTTTCAGTAATCCATATAAATATAGATCTCAGCTTCTCAATTTGACTTGAATATTTTTGGGTTAAAATATTTGTCATGGGAAACAGCCCGTTTTCGTATTTCACCGTTTTAGCAAAGCTGTCAATGCTTCGAAAGTCTATTCCAGCAAATTTGTCTTGCAACTCGTCATTATTGATAAAGCTGTCTTTTGGAGGAAGAAATTGATTACTTTGACTTGTTGCAGTAAAGGGATTTAGCAGCAAGGCAAAAAGCAGCTCAAGTAAAAGGGCACAACTTTTCATATTTAAGTTTAGTAGGAGAAGGCTTTTGTTAGCCGTTGTTAATGTTATCAGCGCAACTTTTGCTAAGATAGAAATTTAATACCTGATTGTATTAGTTTATCTGTCTGTCACACATGGATTGTGAGGAGATACTGCATGGAAAGAAGCTTTTGGTTAGTCAGGCGTAACAGAAAGCATTACAGCAAGCGAATCCATATAGTCACGCCAATGAATTATTTTTCGGTCTTTAATGGTTATGATAGAACAAAAATGGTTGTCATAAGCTTTTCCTGTTGAAGGAACTGTACCGTGTACTTCGTATTCCAAAATAATTACATTGTCGGGGTTTGCAGATTTGTACACACGTAAATTGTCGGCAGAATGAAGAACATTGCTATATCCTCCAAACCAGTCCATATATGCTTTACGTCCTTCAATTTTATTCGTAAACCCAGGGAAGTTGTATAAAAATTCAAATACTGCATCTTTTGCTACTGCATCCCAAAAATGTTCTCCGTCAACTTCATCTTTCAAACCTTCCATTATAATGCTGTAAAACGGTTCGGAATTTTTATTAAAGGCACGATGTTTTCTGTTTGCCTTTTCTGTTTTATTTGTTTTCGTGTCCATTTTGAATTGTCGAATTTATAAAGAGTTATACAGTGGCAAAAATGTTTATTTCCCCGCAGTGTCTCCTCCAGAGCCATGTATGGCAGGCTGGGACGCTGCAGTATTTCGCTGAGATAGAATTTTAATACCTCTTTCAATTTGCTTGTTGGTATAAGACCAACAAGGGTGAAAATTTCGCCAATAATATAATGTCAGCAACAGTTTTTCTTTCTATTGTCTTTGTGATAAAGTCGTTAACAGATCTTCCAGGTAGTCCAATGTCATAGTAAATCCTCCCTGGAAGCCCATTTCAATCATCTTCTCCATGCGGGCAAGTGATTCATTGTAAATAGTAATACTGACTTTTGTCGTTCCGTTTTCTTCGCTGAAATTCAAATCCCAATCAGAACCCGGCAATTCAGGGTTTGCATCTTTATCTGCAAAGGCATTTAAATATTTGAAATTTGTTTTTGGGCTAATGGAAGTATATTTCTGAAGTGACCAATGTTCTAGTCCTTCCGGACTTACCATAGCATAAAATCTTCGTCCACCAACTTTGAAATCCATAATTTTTGTTTTAGATGCCCAAGGCTTAGGTGCCCACCATTGATCAAGAATTTCCTGTTTGGTAAAAGCATCCCATACCAGTGAAAGATCAGCATCAAATTCTCTGTTTATGAATACTGTTTTTGTTGCTTTGTCAACGGTAAAATCAAATAACAAATTGCTTTTCATTTTTTTTGTTTTTTAATTGTTGATAATACTTTGTCAAGTTGATTGAATCGGGTTTCCCAAATTTTTCTAAATTGGTTTAACCATTTATCGATCTCTTTCATTTTTTCAATTTCAAGTGAATAGTAAATTTCCCTGCCTTGTTGTTCCTGTTTTACCAGTTCGCATTCTGTGAGTATGCGAAGGTGTTTAGAAACAGATTGCCGGGTAGTGTGGAAGTTGTCAGCAATGGCGTTCGGTGTCATTGCCTGCAATGCAATTAAGACAATAATTGCCCGTCTTGTCGGGTCAGCTATTGCCTGAAAAATGTCCCGTCTCATATTGTTCAAATTTTCGTTTGCGAAACCGATTGGCTGCAAATATATGCGCAACTATTTGGTTTCGCAAAATATTTTTTAAAGAAAAAATGTGGGGAAGTTTGAAGTTGCAGGATGTCGCTGTGCAATTACCGCTAACGTTCCGCATTAGCGTTTGTAGCGGAATCAGATAGCTATCGGATTGAAAAACATCAGCCAACAACTAATGCTGAATAAAATTACAAAAGTTGAAGATAAGAAATATAGCTATTCTCTTTTATAATGTAGGTAACGTACAGGGGCGGAGACTTTTAGATCTGCTTTAATAGGTCATTTTTTCTTCTTTAATAGCTATGCCCTGAACCAACCACACAACAAATGATAAAGCTATGATTGTAAAAGCGATTAATGGGAACCAAAATGATAAAATAAAAGTGAACCCATATAAAACAAGTATATAGCGCGAATACAGGGCTTGCTTCTTTGCATTTTTAATATTCACATTCGGCTTAACCAATGGCTCCGCAAATAAGTAGATATACTGTATTAAATTCCACGCAATATTATTTAGCAGGATCACTGCACAATACAAGGTAATGGCAGGATGAGCTAAATCGCTGTCAGCACTGTTAAGATATTCTGCCACAGCAGCCGTAATGAATGGCACTAAAACAACAGATAACATTTATAATCCATTGGCATACGTAAATTTAGGAGATGATCTGCCAATTAATTTAAATGTATGCCAATGACCTACCCATGATACTAAGAGAATAATAAAACTAAGTAAAAATGCAAACCAGGAGGGTAACTCATGCGCAAATGCCTTCCATAATTCCGCTTTTGTATGCACCGTGCTGATAAGAGGTACTTTGATCTCAATAATCAATAACGTAATTGCAATCGCAAATATTCCGTCACAAAATGCTTCTAGCCGTGCGTTGGGATTTGTTTCTGTCATATTTTAATCGTTTATCTATTTGAGAAGCTACAAGATTGTTACAACGTTAAGCTGAAATTACAGAAACCCTTCTGTTATGTAATACTTTACGCTCTTACGATTTTAAAAATTGCAACAATGGCTGAATGAATTTATCAAACGCTTCAATGTGTGGGACATGACCGACCCCATCCAGTTCAACAAGCTGTGATCCTTTTATTTTTTCATGTGTCAACTTTCCTAATACAGGATAATTGCCTAAAGTTTTTCTTACGTCTTCGTTTACCAAATTTTTTCCCAACGCTGTCCTGTCTAACTGACCAATGATCAACAAGGTTGGCATTTTTATATTTTCAAATTCATAGCATATAGGTTGTGTAAAGATCATGTCATAAGTAAGCGCGGAATTCCAGGCAATACGATCATAATCTTTACTCAAGGTCCATCCTGCTTCCACTTTCAGTAATTCCTCATACTCAGGTTCCCAAGTGCCATGATAATAGCTTTCCTGTTCATATTTTTTAAAAGAATTATAATCCTGCTTCAATTCATTTTGATACCATTGATCAACAGATAAACAAGGCACTTTTACTTTCCAGTCTTCCAAACCGATCGGGTTTTCTAAAATAAATTTTTCAACTAATTCGGGGTACATCAATACAAAGCGTGTTGCAACCATTCCGCCGAGTGAGTGACCAAGTATGCAAATTTTTTGTATGCCGAGTGTATCTAGTATTGCTTTTGTGTTTTGGCAAAGTAATTGAAATGAATATTGTAAGTGCTGCGGCTTTGATGATTTACCAAAACCGATCTGATCAGGAATAATAACCCTGTATCCGTTTTCGGCTAATACTTTCGCGGTTTGCCCCCAATAGGCGCCGTTGAAATTTTTTCCATGCAACAACATTACTACATGCCCGTTTGTCTTCGAAGGCTTTAACATCCATGTAAGCCATTTTTAAAACCTCTCTCTGGATATTTACTGTAATAAATTGAACAGGATAAGGATATTGATAATTTGTAAGGTCAGCATCATAAGGTATTATAAATGGCTGCTGTGCCTCTGCAGCTGAGGCAATAAATAAAGAGCTCATAAAAATTAATTTGATTAATGTTTTCATGTCATCTGATTTACGATTATAGCCATTTTTTCTTAAACGCTAACAGTACCTGTCTTAATTTTTCCGGCCCGCTTGTAATTGGCAATGATAATACCACTTGGTGTAATAGTACTATCTGTTAATGTAAATGCTGCCGCAATTGTACCAGTATCAAATATTTTTTTTCCTTTACCAAGTGTCACCGGATAAATTTTGAGACAGAGTTCATCAACCAGATCATTTTTGAGTAGTGTCTGTATGAGCTTGCCGCTGCCCCAAACTTTAAGGTCAGAGCCTTTTGATTTTTTTAGCTTTTTAATATCTGCCAGGCTCTTTAGGAAAATAGAATTTTGCCAATCTGACTTTTTCTTGGTCTTGGATAAGACGTATTTTGTTACATCATTGATCCCCGGCCAAAAGTCGGCATGTTTGGGCCAGTAGCTGGCAAAAATATCAAATGTTTTTCTGCCCAAAAGAAGATCTGTAGGTTTCATTTGTTCTTGCATGGCCTTACCAAAAACTTCATCGCCATATGATGCGGTCCAACCTCCATATTTGAAGCCGCCCGATGTATCTTCTTTAGGACCACCCGGTGCTTGCATTACTCCATCCAATGAAATAAATGTTAAGACAATTATTTTTCTCATTTTCTAATAATTTTATTTTTTAAAAATTAATTCAGTTTTTTTATGTTATCAGCTATTTCTTATCAGCCGCGGCCTTCAACGTCGGAATGTCCAGCTTGATCATTTTCATCATGGCCTGCATAACACGGCCCGCTTTTGCAGTGTCGGGATCGCTAAGTAGTTCGGGCAACATGGTTGGTGTTACCTGCCAAAAAAGTCCAAACTTATCTTTCAGCCAACCGCATGCGATCTCTTGTCCGCCGCCCACAAGGAGTTTGCTCCAATAGTGATCGACTTCTTCCTGATTGCTGCAGTTGATCGTGAGTGAGATGGCATCAGTGAGCGGATGTCCGGGACCGCCATTCATCAAAGTAATTTCCTGTCCTTCCAGTTGGATGGTTGCCACAAGCAATTCGCCTTCAGGCCCGGGCGAACCTTTCGGATTGCGTGTGAACCTTATAATTTTCGAATTTTTAAAAATAGGAAGATAAAAGTTTATGGCTTCTTCAGCATTGCTGTCGAACCAAAGGAAAGGGCTGATCTTTTGCATACAATGGATGTTTATGGTTTATGTTAGCAACAGCAAACATCATTCCCGAAGCTTAGAAGCTTATTTTTCAGCGCCGCTGAAAATCCTAAAGCTAAATTTATTATTTATAGCAGGACTGAAGATGATAGATACGCTACTTCTATTTAAGGAACCTTTTCTGATGACGTTTTTCTAGATAGTGTCGGAGTTTTAATTACCAATACTTTTAAAAAAGGAAAATTCAATGTAAAGCTTCAATAAAGTTTTCTTCCCTTAGCGTCTCCTAATTAGCCATCAACATCTGGCAAGGACGCTGCAAGAAGAAAGCAAAATACTCACATACTTAATCTAGAATTTTTACGTTAATCTAATTATGACATATCTAATATTATCCATATTTTTAGTGAGTGCCTATTTAATAGGTTCTTTTATTGCTTTATACTTTGTAGAGAACCCTTATATAAAGTATCATAAACAACATCGATCATCTAAGCAACTTTAATAATAAAAAACTCCGCAATAATGCGGAGTTTTTATTTGTGACCCGGATTGGATTCGAACCAATGACCCCCAGCTTAGAAGGCTGATGCTCTATCCAACTGAGCTACCGGGCCTTGAATTTTTGCAAATATAATTCAATTAAATCATTGCAATAAACAGCTACAACGTTATCCCATTTTTCTTTCAAGTTCCATTACTTTCTCAAAAACAAATTCATATTCTTTATTGAATTTTTCTAAATCACCGCTAACAGTTTTATATTCATTTTCTGTTTGCTGAAATTTTTCTTTGTTGGCATAACTGTCAGGAGAAGCCATTGCTGCTTCCAGTTCTATCTTTCTTTTAGTTAACATGGTGATCTTTTCCTCTAATTGCTGAAAACGGCTTTTTTGTTTTTGAAATTCTTTTTTCAGATCTTTAGCCCCCTCTAAATCTCCCCCTGAAAGGGGAGACTTCTTATCATTCTTTATATTTAATATTTCTTTTTTTTCAACCTTGGTCTCTGCACTTTTAACTTTCAACTCCGTTCTTTTTTCTGCTTCTCTACGTTCTTTCCATTCTTCCCATTCTTTATAATCGCCTTTAAATTCTCTTATTTTATGATCATCTATTTCCCATATTTTATTAGCAATACGACTGATGAAATAACGGTCATGGCTAACCATTACTATAGTGCCTTCATATTTATTCAAAGCTTCGATCAACAGATCAACCGAATGAATATCGAGGTGATTGGTCGGTTCATCCAATAATAAAAAATTGGCTTTGCTTACAATTGTTTTTGCCAATGCTACTCTTGCCTTCTCTCCACCACTTAATACTTTTATTTTTTTCTCTACATCATCACCACTGAATAAAAAACACCCTAATAAGCTTCTCAATTCTAAATCGGTTTTGCCACTTCCGCTATCTTTCATTTCTTCCAGCACATCATTATTTATATTCAAAGCTTCCAGTTGATGCTGTGCATAAAAAGATTCTTCAACATTATGTCCCCATATTCTTTGGCCTTCAAATGTTTCTACACCAGCAATGATACGAAGCAACGTCGATTTACCCTTACCGTTAGCGCCGATCAATGCGATCTTATCTCCTCTGTCTATTTCAACACCAGTGTTTTCAACGATCTTATTAGTGCCAAAACTTTTAAAAACATGTTTTAATGTGCAAAGAATTCTTCCCGGAATTTTATCAACAGAAAAATTGATACGCATATTGGGCCTTTCCAATTCTACATTTTCTATTCTATCCAACTTGTCTAATTTCTTTACGATGCTTTGTGCCATAGCAGCTTTGCTTGCTTTGGCCTTAAAGCGTTCCACCACCCGTTCCTGCTGACGAATATAATCCTGTTGATTGGCATAAGCTTTTTGCTGCATATCAATGCGCAATGCTTTTTCTGTTTGATAATAAGAATAATTGCCTGTGTAAAAATGTAATTGCTGCTGATACAATTCAACGATCTTGGTAACCATTCTGTCTAAGAAATAACGGTCATGGCTAACTATAACTACAGCGCCCTGGTAATGTATCAGATATTTTTCCAGCCATTCAATGCTTGGTAAGTCTAAGTGATTAGTAGGTTCATCCAATAACAATACATCTGGATTCATTAGAATCATCTTTGCAAGCAATACTCTCATGCGCCATCCACCACTAAATTCTTTATACGGACGTTGCAATGATTCATTAGGAAAACCTAATCCTTGCAAAATTTCTTCTGTTTTATGATGAATGTTATAACCTCCCAATACATCCATCTCATGCAACAGGTCGGAATATTTATGTGCCAATTCTTCATCGCCTGATCGTTCCAATTGAATACCTAATTCTTCAATTTCTTTTTCTAATTGTTTCACTCTTTCAAAAGCGCCTAACGCTACTTCTAAAATAGAATCATTGGTATTAAAACTTAAAAGGTCCTGGTGCAGATAACCAATGGTAACTTCTCTTCCTTTTTCAAGAGTGCCTTTTGAAGGAGTGAATTGATTGGTCAATACTTTTAAAAGTGTTGACTTACCGGTTCCGTTATAACCAATTAATCCAATGCGCTCGTTGGGTTGTATGTGCCAGGTGGCATCTTCTACAATAACTCTTGCACCAAATTCAAATGTTACGTTCTGTAATCCTAAAAGCATAGTTGTAATTAACAATTAATAATTGATAATTGCTGCAAAAGTAATTGAATCGTTAAACTATTTAATAATTTTGGCATTAAGATGTAAATTTGCCTAAAATTATAAATTATGAATAAGGTGTTTATTGGATTGGTATTCCTGGCCTTGATTTTTTTTACATGTTGGTTTTTCTTAAGGAGTAATGCTACTGGCGAAAGCAGCCCTAAAGATAGACCATTGAGTATCGGAGGGCACTCTACTACATTCAATAATAGTATTGATACGTTATTAAGCAATTATTTTGAGCTTGCAGATGCATTTGTAAATGCAGATTCTGTGAAAGCCAAAACTGCCGGTGAAAAATTATCTGCAAGTATCAGCAATATTCCTTTGGATGAATTAAAAAATGATACGTTGTTAAAGAAAGATGCATTGGTAGTTTATTCAACCGATAGCTCAAGTCTTGTAGATATAAAAACATTTTCGGATACATTGACCAAGGATGAATCACTTGATAAGATGCGTCATGATTTTGCTTCTCTCAATGAAAGTTTATATCCATTTCTCAAAGGGATAAATTACAGTGGCAAAAAATTATACTGGTATAATTGTGGAATGCCTTTTGGTGAGAATACTTCTGCCAACTGGATAAGTGCTACGGACGAGCACCAGAATCCATATCTTGGTAAATATCACCCTTTTTATAAAAGTTCAATGGTTGGTTGCGGAGAGTTGATGGATACTATTGTTGCTAAATAAGATCTTGCTTGCCAAAACCTTTGTATAATGAAAGTAATAATAGTAGAAGATGAACCAACGGCTGTGGAAGAACTAACAGCTATTATTTCAACAATGCCCGGTGGGATAGAGGTAGTGAAAATATTATCTTCTGTGGCAGATACAATGCAATACCTTGAAACAAATACGCTGCCGGATCTTATCATAAGTGAAATTCAATTGTGCGATGGAAAAAGCTTCGACATATTTAAACAGGTAAAAATAAATGTGCCGGTTATATATTGCACAGCACATAAAGAGTATTTATTAGAAGCATATAAAAATAACGGCATTGATCATATACTGAAACCTTTCGCAAAAATTGCGGTTAAAAGATCGCTGGAAAAATATTATCAACTGCGTGAACATTTCAGTAATACCAACAGTGATTATAAAAATATAATAAAGGATCTACAGAAAAGAAATAATGACAATACCTCTTTGCTTGTGAACTGGAAGGATAAAATAATACCTGTTAAAATAAAAGACATTGCATTGTTTAGTATCGAATACAAAAGCACACAGGCAATAACATTTTCTAATAAAAAATATTACATCAGTAATACACTGGAAGAACTGGAAGAAATATGCGGTAACAATTTTTATAGAGCCAACCGGCAGTTTCTTATCAATCGTGAAGCAATGGTAGAAGCTGAGCAACATTTTGCCCGCAAACTCTTGCTGAATCTGAATATAGATGGTGCTCATCAAATTATTATCAGCAAGAACAAAGTACCTGAGTTTTTGAATTGGTTAAGGGGATAAAAAATAAATAACCTGCACTCATTTAAATTATATATCTTTGCAATGTGATTTTAGTTCTTTAAGCGTCCGCGATATAGTTAGTTAATCATTTACACTTCGTATTTTTTTAATCTCCATAATATTTTAGTCAGCTTTTATATACCATCATCACAGGTATTTTATTTATTATTTTAAATTTTTTTTATGAACATTTATGTTTCAAATTTAAGTTTCAACACAGGTGATTCTGAGTTGAGCTCTCTTTTCGCAACCTATGGCAATGTATCTTCTGCTAAAGTAATTACAGACAGAGAAACTGGCCGTTCACGCGGTTTCGGTTTTGTAGAAATGTCTTCAAGTGAAGAAGGCGAAAAAGCAATTGCTGGCCTTAATGGTAAAGAAGTAGAAGGCAGACAAATGTCGGTTACTATCGCAAAAGAAAAAACAGAAAGAAGTAACAGTGGCGGTGGCGGTTACAACAGAAATTCTGGCGGTGGTGGTAACAGAAGGTGGTAAGAAATTATTCCTTTTAACTATTTAATTATAAAGAGTCCTCAAGGGCTCTTTTTTTATTGGTACAATAGAGATTTTAATGTAGTGCAAAAAATATTACCTGATAATAACTCGCCTTATCTTTGTTTATTAAACATACATTATATGAGCGACAGGATCAAAAGCCTTTTGATATACATTGCCAAATGTGTTACCGGTGCGTTGGCTGTTTATTTCATCGCTTCGCTTTTTAATTATACAGATATTGGCTGGGCGCTTATTTCTGTAATGTTGGTGCTATCTCCTGATGGTAAAGAATCGGTACCGTTGGCGGTTACCCGAATCAAAGCAAATCTTGTAGGAGCAGGAGTAGGAACATTGTGTTTATTGATCTCTCATAACAATATGTGGATTCTCTGTGCTGCACTGGCTCTCACTGTTGCTTTTTGTTATCTCTTTAAGTTGGATGCAGGTATACGTTCTGCATTAGCGGCAACTATTATCATTATGTTGCATGACGAAGGAAAACATTTATGGGATAATGCCATTGAAAGGATAATTGCAGTACTGGCAGGATGTATATTAGGGTTGATGATCACATTCATCTTTCATTTTAATCTTAAACAGGAAGGAAAAGCATCAAGCGATAATCATCAGGAAGCGTAACTATAAAATATTTGTTTATTATCAGCATTATTTCGTCTATTCAACACCGTTGTATCACTCCCTTGTACTGTATGTATACCTCTACGGAGCATTTCAGACCTTTTACAATTGGGATTAATTAAACTTGCCAAATTTCCTCACATTAAACCATGAATTCTTTAAGGATATACCCAAATGTATACCAGTATAGTTTTCCTGTATTTGTCCTTTATTGATATCACCTCTGATACCATATTCAAATCCACCATAAAAAGAAAGGTATCCCGAAACATTAATTCCTCCTCCGGCAGTTATAGAATAATCCTGGAGATAAGTACTGTTTATAATAAAATAGGAGTTCTCTGCTGAAGCACCCATTGCAAGAAAATATTTTTCATACTCAAGACCTCTTGAACTCTTTTGCTTATGAGAATACTCAATACCTGCTGAAACACGAAGAGTTGAGGTGGTATAATAATTTGTATAATCAAGTGTTTGAAACTGGCTTGGCCAATCAGAATAATTAGCTTCGCATGATAAGATAAGTTTATCATTATGAGTAGCAGAATATCCAAAGGCTATTGATGTTGGCAATTTAAAGCGGGAGTTTACTACTGCCTCTGGTATAAGTGTATCAGCTGTATTTATAACACTAATATAATCTGTTGTAAGTTGGCCATTTAATGGGGTACTTGCCGTAACGGTTAGGCCTAGTTGATGTTTCCACCTTTTTTGTTTCCTATCTTTTGGTGACCAGGAGTAATATTGAAAACCAGCAAGCAAGTTGGCGCCATACATAAAATTTGTTTCCTGAAGGGTTATATTGGCAGGCGGTGAGTAGGTTACAGTATTTTCCAGTGAGCCAAAGAGATAAGAGGCTGTTAATCCAACAGAAAAATGATTACTCAATTCTTTGCCTACTGAAAAATATATCTGGTTAATACCACCAGTGCCATTAACTGATTTTATATACGAACTGCTTCCATCAGGTATCTGTAAAATATATTCTGATTGATAGCTTACGGAGCTATACGGCTTTAAGCCAAATGCAATACCCAGCTTATCTGTTATTTTAAAAGCCATACTGATCCTCTTTATAGCAAGATCTTTTGATATAGCGGTTGCTGAATCAACTGTGGGAACTTGAAAAGTGCTAAAGCGCCCCCTCATTGCTACATCGAAATTCATAAGCTTATAAGGCAATGATGTTAATGATGCAGGATTGGAGAAATTATATGAATTAGCATCTCTACGAGAAATAGCAGTGCTGCCATCGGCAAAATATCTGTCGTAATCTTTTGTATCTATATCCCCAATGCCAAGTATAGAATATGGTGATGAAACATTTTGTGCTTTTATTTTTGAATCAGGCAAAATAAAAAGCAGTATCAATAAAAAATATAGTTGTGTATGTGATCTCTTTTTTTGCATAGAAAATTTATAAACCTAAGACGTATAATTTTAGCATAATACCTGTTCCTAAAGTCTGATCATTAACTACCAACCTACTTAATGATTCATCTCCTATAGATGCTGATGGGGTTAAAAGAAGCCCGGTTGGAAAAGTTGCGGTAGGGTTGGCTGGTGGATTTAGTTGTTGCGATATAAAATTTGTAATATCATAAGTATATTTTGTTGTTTGATCATAAAGATCATCTATAAAAAGATTGCCGGTTTCCGCTGAGCCAGCAGAATTAGTTATTATGCTAAGTACATCGTTGTTATTATCTGTTTGGTACAATGATAATGAAGGCGGCAGCTGATAAGGGTAATTATGTGTTCCGGGGCTTGGTGGTATTACTAATTGAGCACTTAATACCTGTATATAAGGGTAGGCTATTTTTAGGTTAAGTAGATCCGGGAAACTGATCCTTATGCAAGTACCTGTACTCGAATTAAGATAAGCTTTATCACCTGTAAGCGTACTGCTTAGTACAGCACTATTGTTCACAAAAGGAGGAAATGACGAAAGTGATGTTCCAGTATGGTTATGAGAAATGTGATTAAATTGTTTTGTAGGTACAAATCCAAAACTAAGGTATTTACCAACCACACTAATTCCATTTAAATTATAATATAGACGCATGATAAGCGTATCAGAAGAAGCATCAAAATTATATATTGAATTGGTGGAAGTTGAATCTGCATCTATATAAAGGCCATAAAAGTAATTTAAAAAACTTGTTTGATCCTTTATTGCCTGAGAATCTGTTTGAAATTTATTCAAAAGATCTAGCCCCAATGTGTCAGACATTCTTATACCAATATTGCTGCTATTGCCAGGATAAATAGTAAAGCTTTGGCCGCCTATTGGAGTTGGGTTATATGCAAAGTTCGTGGTATTAAAGTAAGAGTTATTATTTGTAGTAAAATTTTGTATCAGTTGGGTTAGTTGATATATTTTAAAAGTAAATGGCTTTGAGGTATCTCCATAAAAAAGTCCTTTTGGTTTTAATATCAATTCCAATGAATCAAAGGTAACATTTTGATTATAAATTGGGTTGCTGGAAGGCAATTGAAGTTGTACATAAGAGCTTGCATGTATGATACCAAACACAGGATCTTTATGATAGCCTACGAGGAATGTATTTGCAGAGCCAGAAGATGTAAGAAAAGAGTCAATTTGCAATGTCTGTAAATTTATCTGTGGGTTTTGGAAATAAGAAACATTTGGGTCACTTATTTGGCTGGCATTTCCAAAATTTACATTTACCTTATCACAGGAAAATAAAAAAGAACATGCAATAAAAAAAAGCGCTGCGATAAAAATATATTGAAAAGATATTCTCATGTGTCCCTTGTCTCCGTTATATGAAATTTTGCCAAGCGTTAAAGAAATAAGAGGCGATCAATCGGAAACCAAACCGGCAATCGCCCCTTTGTTACCACGTTATCCCAGTAGTAAATTGGGTTATATATTTTAATATATTACTGTTGTTGATCAGTCAGCATCAAGGATAATTGTCAGAAGTGATGGCTGTTGCATCAGGATAAAATTCCCACAGATCATCATAATAATTACTACCATTATCTCCTGTAACAAGATAACCATGATTGTTAATTGTAAAACCAATGGCGTTCTCTCTTGCAGTACCTTCAAAACTTGTTTTAGGGAACCATTGATCATTTCCAATATCATAAGCCCATGTGGTTCCTATAATACCATTGTAATACCCGGTTGCTAAATAGGCTGTATCATTAATTAAAAATGCAGCAGTATTGCTACGCGTAATACTATAACCATAAAGTGAGCTATATGAGCTATCTGCAACAGTAATAATGGGTCTTCTTAAATTCCAAAGGCCATGAGGCAGATTGACGTTAGGATTATAAGCCTCCACATCAACTACGCTGCCAAAATTATTAGTGCCACCCACAACGTATCCAATACCATTATATACAAATGCTGTTGAGCCGGTACGTTTTTGTAAGAGGCTAGCTACCTGTGACCAACTATTAGAACTTGGATCATACGCCCACATACTTTCAGAATATTCTATAGGATTTCCCGCTACTTCATTAACAGGATATGAACCTCCTCCTACATATCCGAGGTTGCCTAAAGAAAAACCAATTGCTCCGGACATTGCTGAATCAGGATATGAGGCTATTGTGCTCCATGTATTATTTGATGGGTCATAAGAATAAAAGTCATTGTGATAATAAGTGCCATCAAAACCACCCCCTACATATCCTTTTGTTTTACCAGTATTATCTGTAACTGCAAAAGCTACAGCACCGTTTACTGCAGATCCAGGAAAAGGAGCAATTTGAATCCAGGCCTGTGTAGTTTCGTTATAACTCCAAAAATCAGTTAATCTATAATTACCATTATATCCTGTTCCAACATATACCGTATTATTTATAACAAATGAAACTGCTTGTGAACGTGGCGAGCCTCCAAATTCATTAATAGCTGCCCAATCTCCAATATCACTGCTGGTAGTAGTTGTTGTTTGGCACGAAGTAAAAAGGATAACGGTAACTAAAACCGGAACTAAAAAATAGAATAGTTGTTTAATGAATACTGGTCTGCTTCTCATTGTAATTGGTATTGTTTGCAGTGATTTAAAAAAATTAGTATAGTTAAATTTAATGTGGTGCAAAATGCAATGAAAGCAATTCAAAAAAATGTTAAGGCCTCCGGTAAGGACAAATCAACTATCAAAACGGGCATTTGTAATACTTAAGCGGATTATTTATGCAAGTATTCAGGGATATTTTGGATTTAATACTTATTGAGTTTTTGGCTTGAACGCAAAATGAATTGTTCCACTGGTTTTTAGATCTGAAGTAACGGGTACTTCATAACGGTTATCTCCATCCGTAACAACCATCAAGGCAGTATTAGGAGGAATTGTACCAAGGTTATCAGCATACATGATGAGTTCATTCAACGGTAGTTTTGTATTCACATTTAAGGTAAGTGTAATTGCCGTATCGCTCAAACGTTGATGAGCGAGAATCAATTTACCATTATAAAATAAAGAAATACTATCTCCATCAATAACGCCATTATCATATAAATCAACACGGAAAGTTTCATGATTTATTTCAACTGTTTGCATCAATTCATTATTCCTTTTTTCGAAATTGATATTAGAAGATACAGGGTCGGGAGTTGGATTATTTTGAATCTGCGGAGGATTATTATCAGGAATATTCTTTTCAACCTTAGGTTCCATTGCAACTTGTGGTTCGGTTACCTGCGGCTGCATAGTAGGTGTTCTTTTGATTGAAGGAACTTTTGTTTTTTTATTATCTGCAAGTTTGGGAGTAGTTTTAATGGTATGTTTTGGTGCCGAAAAAGGATTATTGTTTTCTGATTTATTATAGGAAGCAAGATCTTTTTGAAGCGTTCTTCTGATTAAAGTAGTATTGCCAAATCCGCAATCACCCACCTGGCCCGGAGCCGTTTTCCAACTTCCCGTAAGCATTTCAGTATCTCCTTGTTTTTTATAAGTTAGTATATGTGTTTGTAAACAATCAGTCCAGGCTGGAGAAGGTGGGGTGGCTCCTTTTATTCGGGCTGTTTCTGTTACTGTAATACTCTTGGTTGCTTTGTTATATTCTCCTTCTAGTGAACAGATAACATAATAAGCCCTGTTTTGAAAATAACTATACGAATACCCGTTAACCTGGCTACCTTGAACATCCAATTCCAGTACATATTCAATGTTATCGTTACCAGATGAAACTATATCACCATTTGAATTAAAATATCCTCTCCATTGTCCGTTTATTGAAACTTTTGAACTTTTTGTACTGACATGGCTTTTTGCTAAAGTTGATTTGGCAGGTATATTTTTTTTCTGAAGTTGTTTTTTTGGTAACGGTTGATTCGAAATTTGTCCGGTTACTCCATATACAATAAATAAAAGTAAGAAGCAGGATAATATTTTTTTTATCATAGTTTAATAATTCTTCCTTTATTTAATACAATAATTGTTTGGCACACAAAGATATTTCAGATATATTTTTCCTTCGCTAATACTTCGTTAAATTTGCACTTTTATAAAAGACTCTTCCGGAAAAATATGATAAAAATTACACTTCCTGACGGCTCAATACGGGAATATCAAAAAGGAATTACGTCATTAGATATAGCTAAATCCTTCAGTGAAGGTTTAGCAAGAAAAGTTTTGGCTGCTAATATCAATGGACAAGTATGGGATTTAAGCATGCCTATCAATGAAGATTCATCTTTACAATTATTAACATGGAATGATATTGCAGGTAAATCAACTTTCTGGCATTCATCTGCACATTTAATGGCAGAAGCAATTGAAGCAAGTTTTCCCGGAGTGAAATTCTGGGTAGGTCCACCAATTGAAACAGGTTTTTATTATGATATTGATTTAGGAGATAATTCCATTGCAGAAGAAGATTTGCGAAAGCTGGAAGTGAAGATGGCAGAGCTTGCAAAGCAAAATGAAGTATTTCAACGCAAGGAAATATCCAAAGCAGATGCAGTTAAATATTTTTCTGATAAAGGTGATGAATATAAATTAGATCTGTTGTCTAATCTTGAAGATGGCAACATCACTCTTTACACACAAGGCAATTTTACTGACTTATGCCGTGGTCCACATATACCTAATACTGGTTTTATAAAAGGAATAAAATTAACAAGCATCGCTGGTGCTTATTGGAAAGGAGATGAAAAAAATAAAATGCTCACCCGCATTTATGGTGTTACATTTCCTACACAAAAAGAATTGGATGAGTATTTGGTTTTATTAGAAGAAGCAAAAAAAAGAGATCATCGTAAATTAGGAAAAGAATTAGAACTGTTTGCTTTTTCAGAAAAAGTAGGAATGGGTTTGCCATTGTGGTTGCCCAAAGGAGCAATGCTGCGTGAACGCTTACAACAATTCTTACAAAAAGCACAAACAGAATCTGGTTATCTTCCAGTAATTACGCCGCATATCGGGCATAAAAATTTATATGTAACATCAGGCCATTATGAAAAATATGGCAAGGATAGTTTTCAACCAATTAAAACGCCGCAGGAAGGTGAGGAGTTCTTTTTAAAACCAATGAACTGTCCACATCATTGCGAAATTTATAAAACTTCACCACGTAGTTATAAAGACTTACCCTTACGGTTAGCCGAATTTGGAACAGTGTATCGTTATGAACAACATGGAGAATTGCATGGCTTAACAAGAGTAAGAGGATTTACCCAGGATGATGCACATTTATTTTGTATGCCTGAGCAAGTGAAAGATGAATTTAAAAAAGTTATTGACCTTGTGTTTTACGTTTTCAATTCATTAGGTTTTACAGAATATACTGCACAAATTTCTTTACGTGATAAAGTTGACAGAAGTAAATATATAGGCTCTGATGAAAACTGGGAAATTGCAGAGCAGGCAATTATAGAAGCAGCTTCAGAAAAAGGGTTAAATACAGTAACTGAATATGGTGAAGCTGCATTCTACGGCCCCAAACTTGACTTCATGGTAAGAGATGCTATTGGCAGAAAATGGCAACTCGGAACTATACAAGTTGATTACAATTTACCTGAACGTTTTGACCTGACTTATATTGGGGAAGACAACGCCAAACACAGGCCAGTCATGATTCACAGGGCACCATTTGGAAGTATGGAACGTTTTATTGCAGTGCTGATAGAACACTGCGCCGGCAAGTTTCCTTTGTGGCTAGCACCAACGCAGGTAAAGCTTTTGCCCATCAGCGATAAATTTTTGCCTTACACAGAAAATGTTTTACAACAACTAAAAAATGCGGATATTCGTGCTGAGATTGATGACCGGAATGAAAAGATCGGCAAGAAAATACGTGATACAGAATTAGCTAAGATCCCTTACATGTTGGTATTGGGAGAAAAAGAAGCGAATGAAAATAAAGTTGCATTAAGAAAACAAGGTAAAGGAGATATGGGTGTAAAAACAATTGCAGAATTTATTGACATTATTAAAGAAGAAGTAACAAGCAAAAAATCATTCGAGTAAAATATTTATCTTTCCGTAACTAAAAACTATATAAAAATAATTTTTAACTAAAATCAATTAATGGCATTTCCACCAAGACCACCGAGAGGTAATTTTAACCCCCGTTTTAAAAAAGAACAACAGCAGGAACATCGTACCAACCACATGATTCGTGTTCCGGAAGTCCGCTTAGTAGGAGAAAATATTGAAGTAGGCGTTTATCCAATTGCAGAAGCTATTCGCATGGCACAAGAGCAACAATTAGACCTGGTAGAGATTTCGCCGGCTGCTGTTCCGCCTGTTTGTAAAATTATTGATTACAATAAATTTTTGTACGATAAGAAAAAGAAGGAAAAAGAGATGAAAGCGAAATCCAAGACCAGCGAGGTTAAGGAAGTTCGTTTTACTCCCAATACTGATGACCATGATTTTGAATTTAAAACAAAACATGCGGAAAAATTTTTGCTGGATGGCAATAAAGTAAAAGCGCATGTACAATTTAAAGGAAGAGCAATCATGTTTAAAGAAAGAGGCGAATTGCTTTTATTAAAGTTTGCAGACCGCTTAAAAGAAGTAGGCTCATTAGAAGGCATGCCTAAAATGGAAGGCAAACGTATGCAGGTAATGTTTGCACCAAAAAGCCAAAAGAAAAAATAGATTGTTTTAATAATATTGTTTACAAAAATTATCTACTCAGTTCGAATAAAACAATTGTGAACGAGGTTTAAAAATCATTTTACTATTTTATAAGTGATCGATAAGAATAAAAAATAGGAAGGTAAAAATATAATCAAATTTGATTTAAAGCATTTTTTATTACCTAATAAACTATTTGGGCTTATAATTTTAGATGAGAAACAATTACCGTTCTTATATACTGCCCGTTGGGCTAATTATATTTGCAATTCTCCCTTTTTTTGTTTCAGGATTTTATTATAGACCTACTGCAGATGACTATTTATTGGCATATCTAAAAAATCAGAATGGTTGGTGGGGATTACAGCGATGGTGGTACATAGAATGGGGCGGAAGATTTTCGTCTACGGCTCTTATAGGATTGATCAATCCTCTTAATTTTAACAATTATACATTATTTTCATTTCATGCACCAGTAGGTATTATCGTATTTTGCTTTTTACTTTTTGTTTTAACAAGATTTTTTCTTGGACCAATGGTAAGTAATCATGATATACTAATTTTAACTGCATCCATTATTATAATCTTTTTTTACATTGCGCCAGGGCTTTCTGACGGGCTTTTCTGGTATGTTGGTTTTATGGTTTATTTCTTAGCGATCCTTTTATTCATAATATGGATGATGGTATTGATTAAGCTGATTAAAAAAGAAAATAATACTCTATACACTTCTCTTGTTCTTATTATCGGTGTTATTATAGTAGGATTTAATGAAGTGATTCTATGCATTACCGTTAGTACAATATTCCTGCTACAATTTTTACAATTTATCTACACAAAAAAAATAAGGAAAGACCTGCTAATTATTTCGCTTCTTATTATCGGAGCGGCTTTAATTGCCATATTAGCTCCGGGCAATTTTGTACGTAGTGCAAACGTAAATAATACATTACCGCACAATAATATATTTCGGGCTATTTATAGTTCTTTAGCATTGGGTACCGGAAATATATTAAAGATGATTATATCAGCACCTTTAATTCCTTTTATCTTGTTAATAATAACTGTTTTCAAAAAGGTACCTTCTTTCAATCAAAATAATTATTTCAATAAAATTTTTCCTGTCTATACTATTGTGGTTACAGCAGCTATATATTTTGGTAGTATATTTCCAGGTGCGTATGCCGGACTTGGTAATTATGGAAGAACCCTAAACGTTAGTTACTTTATTTTCATTATTGGCATTGTCGTTTCTATTTACCATTTGCTTGTTTATTATTTACCAAGATACTCTTCGTTTCAGAATGCATTGAAAAAATATAGTACAATTATACAGTTAGCATCTTTGTTAGTATCCTGTCTCTTTTTTATTCCATCCAATAATTACAAAACGGCATATAGCGAACTGTTCTCGGGAAAAACACAGGAAAGTCTAAGATTAATGAATGAACGTGATCAGAATTTAGAAAGATCCCGTAATAAAGATACTGTTTTACTCAGGTATATTAACCCATCAAGCCTCGCTACAACAGTATATAATAGTTTTATTCTTGATAAAAAACACGAGTATAATAAAACAGACCTTGAATTATATTATAATATTAAGAACATCATTTTTACCGACACAAGTAAGTAAAAGAATTTGTAATTATTATACCTGTATGTAATGATTGTAAATGGTTAATTGTAATTTTTTGTACAAACATTTGTTCTTCTACCAACATCGTTGTGTCACTCACTTGTACACCATACCGTTAGTGAGCTTTTTTTTGATATTTTAATTGTTTCATTTATCATTGTACTTCTCAACTTGTCATACATTAGATGAGGTTATTTATTGATTGGCTGTCTAATGGCTTTTAAATTTTCGGTTGTTAACCAAGGGCGCTTCCGGTGTAACATACGATGGCAATTAGAGCAAACTAAAGCAAGGTCTTCAATCTTCGTTTTTGTTTCTTCGGTTAATTGAGAAATTGGAAATATATGATGAGCTTCAATAAATCCCTTTCCTAAATCTCCATAATGGGTGGCAAATGAAAAGTTGCAAATTTGACAACTAAGCATTGCGTCATTTTTCAAGTGTAATTCTTTTGCCAATTTTACTAATTCTCTATTACGTTCTTTTGATTTATGAAGCCGATAGATTTCTTTCCCTTCTGGGAATACGTTTTCATCATCATCTTCAATTAAGATAGTAGGCACACTATTCTCTGAATAAATTTCAGAATACTTTTTATAAATTTCTCCAACCATATGCATTTGCGTATTCTGAATTTCCTCAAAATAGTTAATGTGATTTTTTAACGCAGAGAGTGCAATATAAAGTTGTTCCCTTCCATTGTCAGCTAAGATTTTCTCGAGAAAATAGTCAAAAGATTGTGTGCTAAGAGTTCGAGTAAAAGTTTGCCCATTTATTAGATGCTGATAAACTTGAAGATAAATGTTAGCGGAACCAACATTCATTCCTTTATCTTTTAATTTTTCAACCCCATCTTGGCGAGTGATTTGGCGATTAAAAACATCTTTCGATACTTCATAAGCTTCTTTAATTTGTTCGATTGTTATTGTCATGAAAGGAGTTTTAGTGTGAAAGTAATTTTCAATGTACACAACATTTTAAATTAATAGACTGTTTTTTCAGTTTTTCTTTAACTATACTTTTTTCAGTTAGATAAAAGCTCAATAACGGGATGGCGTACAAGTGAGTGACACAACGATGCTGAATAAAGATTAAATGATGGTAACAAAATAATTATAAAACATAGGCTCCGAAACACTCTGCCGGCCTCAAAAAATTCTCCATTATTAATTATCAATTATTAATTATAAAACCCTACCTTTGCCGCCCAAAAAAGAAGTTCTCTTTTTTATACATTTCCCACATGGCTCCAAAAGTTACCTCCTGTGAGGTGCGCCAGCAGGGAGTAACTATATAAGTTATATAATGCCAAAAGTTAAAACAAACTCCAGCGCCAAAAAGCGCTTTAAGGTTACCGGTACCGGTAAAATTACTTTTCAAAAGGCTTTTAAACGCCACATTCTATCAAAGAAATCAAAAAAACGTAAACGTCATTTAGGTCATGAAGGACAGGTTCATCCGTCTAATCTGCATTTCGTAAAACGTTTGTTAGGTTTGAAATAAAACTTCGATTGAAAATTAATTAATCTAAAATTTAAAATTATTAAGATATGCCACGTTCAGTAAACGCCGTTGCCAGTAGGGCTCGTCGCAAAAGAATATTAAAAGCTGCCAAAGGATTTTATGGCAAGCGCAAAAATGTATATACCGTTGCCAAAAACGTATTGGAAAAAGGTCAGACCTACGCTTATGTTGGCCGCAAAGTAAAAAAACGTGATTACCGCAGATTATGGATTGCACGTATAAACGCTGCTGTAAGAGCAGAAGGAATTACCTACAGTGAGTTCATTCATAAATTGTCGGTTAAAAAAATTGACTTGGATCGTAAAGTGTTAGCCGATTTAGCAATGAACGAACCGGAAACGTTTAAGAAGCTGGTTGACTCTGTAAAATAAGGATATACTTTTTAAAAAGATAATATACCGGATGTGAAAAAATCACATCCGGTTTTGTTTTTGGAATGTTTCATTCAATACATTTGCACAGTAAAAATAAAACTCATTTCCATCAATGAATAATACTTATACCGACCTGGTTACTCAAACCTTTAATTTTCCCCAGGACGATTTTAAAGTAAAAAACGATTATTTGCAATTTAACGGGGTTGATGTAAAAGCATTGATTGATAAGTATGGCACACCAATGAAACTAACCTATTTGCCCAAAATAGGAATGCAGATAAACAAGGCCAAGAAGATGTTTGAAAATGCTATTAAAAAGCATAAGTATGAAGGCGAATATAATTATTGTTATTGTACCAAAAGCTCTCATTTCTCTTTTATAATTGAAGAAGCATTGAAACATGATATTCATTTGGAAACTTCGTATGCTTACGATATTGAGATCATCAATAAATTATACGAAAAGAAAAAAATAACCAAGGATACTTTTATTCTTTGTAATGGCTACAAGCAAAAACCCTACACCACCCGGATTGCTAAATTGTTGAATACAGGATTTAAAAACGTGATACCGATATTAGATAATAAAGAAGAACTAAGAGCCTATAAAAAAATAACAAAAGTGCCTTTTAAATTGGGTATCAGGGTAGCAGCCGAAGAAGAACCTAACTTTCCTTTTTACACCTCACGGTTAGGTATGCGTGCAAAAGATGTATTGGAATTTTATGTGGATGAGATTGAAGGTTATGAAGACAGGTTTCAACTTAAGATGCTTCATATCTTTTTAAATAAAGGTATTAAAGATGATATTTATTACTGGAGTGAGTTGAATAAAGTTATTAATCTTTATTGCCAGTTGAAAAAGATCTGCCCTGAATTAGATTCTATTAATATTGGTGGCGGGTTCCCAATCAAGCATTCACTAGGGTTTGAGTACAACTATCAGTTCATGATCAATGAAATTGTACGCAATATAAAGGTAGCGTGTAAACGAAGCAATGTACCGATGCCACATATCTTTACCGAATTTGGAAGTTATACTGTTGGAGAAAGCATGGCACATATTTACAGTGTAATAGGACAGAAGATGCAGAATGACCGTGAAATATGGTACATGATAGATTCTTCATTTATTACTACATTGCCCGATACTTGGGGAATTGGCGAAAAATTTTTATTGCTTCCAATCAATAAATGGAATGAGGAATATCAGCGTGTAACCCTTGGCGGTATTACTTGTGATAGTCATGATTATTATGATTCGGAAGAACATATCAATGAAGTGTTTCTTCCCAAGCTCACCAATGGTGAACCTTTGGTGGTGGGCTTTTTCCATACCGGTGCATACCAGGATCAGATAAGCGGTTATGGGGGGATTAAACATTGCCTAATCCCTTCACCTAAGCATGTAATTGTAGGACATGATAAGAATGGTAAACTAACCGACTGGTTATATGCAAAAGAACAAACGGCGCAAAGTATGCTGAAGATATTGGGTTATTGATCGTATAAAATATTCTATTTGATAGTAGTTACTTCCACAACTGCATCCAGATTAAGCCTGCCATAAATATGTGGAAATTCTTGATTAATAGATGGAGCCAGTTCGTGTTAAGTGCTGCATCTAATTTACTTTTATCAATGTGTAGCAATAATAAATTGGTTTGATCTTTATAATATCTTTCCAATACTCCCTTAACCTGTTCTTTTTTACTACAGTGGATAAATCCTTCAGATGATAGTGATTGTGCTTCGTAAAAACTTTGTACTAATGAGGCTTTCCAGTTATCTTCAGTAACTACATGATAGATCATTCTCCGAGTATATTTGCTAATAAGATCAATTCATTCATTTTGTAACGGTTGCGTTCATTATCGAAACATTTGGCTAATTCTTCCAATAAAAACTGAATGATGCGCTTGTTACTTAGCTGGCGAAAATAAGATGGGGTAGGTGGTACCGATATACGTTTGAAATAATTTTCTACATCTTTATGAGAATATATTTGTCCATTCAACGGGTCAATATAAAAATTTATTTTTTCAGAAGCATGGTCGGCAGGGCTCATGATTTCATAATGAGGATCAAAATAAGCAAGTATAAATTGCCGCGGTATATTAATTGCTCTTACAGGAATATCCAGCAATTGACAAAGCACTAAATAAATAATACCATTGCTGATGGCGTTGCCTTTTTTTGTTTCCAGCACTTTATTGATAAGAAAATCTTCCGGCTGAGTGTATGCAATTTCTACTCCACGCATTTTATAATAATTATATAAAATACTTGTTACTACATTTATCTGTTCTAACGGGGTAAGGTAACTGTTTAGTTCCAGCCAAATGTTGCGGCGCAATTTTTCCAACTCCTGTAATGGTTGCGTAGCCTGCATATCAGGGTAATGATATTGCGCAGTTAACAGCGCTCCCTGTAATAATTCATTGGTACCATCTTTCCAGTTTGTAAAATCTTCTGTTAGATCACGAAAGTGTAATTTGTGTATGAGTGATTCTATACGTTCCTGAATTTCTTCACTGGTCGTGCTTTCCCAAAGATTTTCGAGGTTTGGAATAATGCCTTTACCGAATGAAATAATTTTATCGCTGATGGTATTATAGACTTCCAGATCAGGATCATCAATTAAATGGAAAAGGGCCGATATTTCTTTACTTTCTATCAAGCGATATAGATTTTAAAAATGAATTTCGTTATTCGGCCTTATATAGAGAAGTTAAAATTTTCCACAAACGTTATTAACTTTTTGTATCAGTTATAAATTATGATTTTTTATTGGCAAGACTTATAAAAATATATTGCATTATCAACTTCTAAACCGGTTAAATAGATAACGAAATTTAGCAGTAAATATTTTAAGATGAGTTAATCCATAACTCATCATTCATAACTTATAATTATATTATGCTTTCTTCTTTTTGAAAGATCGTTTTGGCGGGTTAGCTTTTACTTCTTCAATGATAGCTTTTATTTCTTCAATGGTTAAGTCTGTAACTTTTTCCTGTTGCTCTTTGGTTAATTTATAATTGTGAAGGCCCTGTTTTATATAAATACCATAAGGTCCTCGAAGTATCTGTATCTTTTCTTTTTCAAATACTTTAACGGTACGTTCATCTTTTGCTTTTCTTTTTTCTTCGATCATCGGGGCTACTTCTTCCAACTCAATGGTGTATGGGTCCATCTCTTTATTCAATGAATAAAATTTTCCATCATGTGCAGCATAAGGGCCAAAACGTCCAATGTTAACCGTTACATCTTTATCTTCAAATTTGCCAAGTATACGTGGCAGTTTAAAAAGTTCTAACGCTTCTGCCAGCGTAATGGTTTCAATACTTTGTGCTGCTTTTAATTTCGCAAAACGAGGTTTCTCCTCTTCGTCGGGAGCACCGATCTGAACCATTGGGCCATAGCGCCCCATTCTTGCTATGATTGGTTTTCCACTTACATCGTTTCCCAGCGCCCGTTCACCTTTTGCACGTTCGGCATTCTCCAGCGTATGTTCTACACCGATATGAAATGGTGTGTAAAATTCTTCTACCATATCATGCCATTTCATTGCTCCCAAAGCAATTTCATCAAACTCTTTTTCAATATTAGCAGTAAAAGAGTAATCCATTACTTTATCAAAATGAAGATTCAAAAAATCAGTTACCACCAATCCCAAATCGGTTGGGAAGAGTTTAGATTTTTCTGCGCCGGTATTCTCCTGTTCGGTTAATTTTTCAATACTATCATTCTTTAATTTCAATATTCTGAAATCTCTTTTCACGCCTTCCTTATCTCTTTTTTCTACATAATTTCTTTTAATAATAGTAGATATGGTAGGAGCGTAGGTGCTCGGCCTTCCAATCCCTAATTCTTCCAGTTTTTTTACCAATGAAGCTTCTGTATAGCGTGCAGAATGTTTGCTGAATCTTTCTGTTGCCAGCATTTCTTTAAAATCCAATTCCTGTCCAATAGTCAAATTTGGTAAGCGACCTTCCTGGTGCTCATCTGTTTCTTCTTCATCGTCATCGCTGCTTTCCATGTAAACTTTTAGAAAACCATCGAACTTTAATACCTCACCCGTAGCCGTTAGGTCCTGGTTATTGGTGCTGATATTTATTTTCACAATTGTTTTTTCCAGTTCCGCATCGCTCATTTGAGAAGCAATGGTTCTCTTCCATATTAATTCATACAAGCGATTCGTATCTGCGTCATCGGAAGTACGGTTCTCCATATAAGTGGGACGTATTGCTTCATGTGCTTCCTGTGCACTTTCATTTTTATTTTTGTATTGACGCAGTTGCAAATAGTTATTACCAAAGCTGGAAGCTATCTCGCTTTTAATAGCATCAATAGCTGTTTCACTTAAAGCAACACTATCGGTACGCATATACGTTATCTTACCGCTTTCATATAATTTCTGTGCCAGCACCATTGTTTTACTTACACCATATCCTAATTTACGGCTGGCTTCCTGTTGCAAAGTAGATGTAGTGAAAGGAGCTGCAGGTGTACGTTTTCCGGGCTTTACCTGTATATCACGTACAGTATATTTTGCACCAATGCAACTTTGTAAAAATTTTTCCGCATTTTCTGAAGTGCTATATTTTCCACCTTCTGCTTTAAATGTAACGGCTTTGTTGCTAATATCATTTGCAGCAAACAAAGCTTCCAGTTTAAACGAACTTTCAGGGGTGAATTGATTGATCAGTCTTTCTTTTTCAGCAATTAATTTTACAGCAACACTTTGCACACGGCCTGCGCTCAAGCCACCTTTCATTCCAATCTTACGCCAAAGTACAGGGCTTAATTCAAAGCCCACGATACGATCCAGAATACGTCGTGCCTGTTGTGCATCCACCAAGTTCATATTAATGATACGTGGATTTTTTATAGCTTGTTGAATTGCTGGTTTAGTGATTTCATGAAACACGATGCGCTTGGTTGTTTTTGGATCCAATCCCAATACTTCAGCCAAATGCCAGCTGATACTTTCTCCTTCACGGTCCTCATCCGATGCCAGCCAAACTTCGCTTGACTTTTTTGCAAGGCTTTTTAGCTCCTTTACTACTTTTTGTTTTTCTTCCGAAACAATATACCTGGGCTCAAAATTATTTTTTATATCAATGCCCATATCATTCTTCTCCAAGTCGCGGATATGACCATAGCAACTCTTCACTTCAAAGTCTTCACCTAGAATTTTTTCAATGGTTTTTGCCTTTGCAGGAGACTCAACTATCAACAGGTTCTTTGCCATAATCAGGTTTAAATTATTTGTTGCAATCGTTGCTGGCATTAAATTTAAATAACATAAGTATTCAAAAATTCTTATAATAAGATCACATAATGCAATGGTATATAAAACTGAAAATTATGTATGGTTCCGGCAACAAATTGCAGTGCAATATTACTTTAAAATTGAAAAATCAAAATTTTTCTTATTATAAGGGTATTATAAATGATGGTTTTTAATAATAATGAGCTTAGCTTTTGTGCTACTATTAAGCATTGTTGTGTCACTTACTTCTACAACTTATCTTGATCAACTTTTATTTTTTATTGATAATATAAAATAAAAGATAGCCGTTCCCGTTATTATTAATAACGTACCCGAAGTTTTTAACCGTACTCGTACCTCAAATCATGAGCGTATTATTTAAAAAGCCAGGATTAATCCCCTGGCTTTTTGCTTTTAAAACAAAAAGTTTGTTGCATGTGGCTGAAAAAGTACAAGAGTGCGACGCAACAATACTTAATAGATGTAGATAAGCCGGGTACAAAAATTTTCTTTATTCAATTTTACATTAATATATTGATGTGCTTACCTTAAAAAATACTAATATATTTGTTATGACAGGATTGCTGATAAATGATCTTCATCATAATTTTTTATGTTAACCCAATTTAAAAAAATAGCCCGAGGATTTTTTCCTTACGTACTTGTTTGTTTGGTAGTTCTTTTTATTGAGGATGTTTCTATGCAAGAACCAATCGTAAAAATTAATTATAGAGTTAAAAAAATAGTGCACAGTGTTTTACCAGAAGGATGGGCTTTCTTCACAAAGGACCCCCAAAAAGAGATGAAAGATATTTACCAGTTGGTAAATGATCATTTTGTTAAGGAAAACTTCAGCTGTGCAGAGTCGGTTAATTTATTTGGGCTTTCAAGAAAGAGCGCTAAAATAAGTATGGAGGCTTCGTTTATTGCAGCACAGGTGCCTGATAATTTATGGAAGACTACTTATAATGAAAATGATTTTAATACTATCGCCATCGTATATACGATAAATGATACGAAAGATTTGACTTTGATTAAACCAGGCATTTATTTAATTACGATGTACCAACCGGTTCCCTGGGCTTTTGCCGGTCACCCTGAAAATTTTAAGAGACAATTTAAATACATTCACGTTATAATTAAATAATAAACTTGCAAGCTCAATTTTATACGAACCAGAATACATTGTTTAACACCGCTACATCTCCTTTTACTAAAGTTTATGGAGTAGGAAGAAGTTTGCTGGCATTGAGTACATTGCTTACACTTGTTTTTAATAATTATGCTATTTTATTTTCACCTACTTATCATCATGACCTGAATGGTATTAATTTTTTTCTTTTATTTGGTTATAATTATCTCTGGCTTTCCAAAAAGATTGCTATCCTGATTTTGTTTGCGGTTATTTCAGGAGTATATCCAAGAATGACTGGTATTTTGCATTGGTGGATTTCTTTCAGTGCTTTTCATGCATTTCTTGTTGTAGATGGGGGAGATCAGGTGATCTCAGTACTGACTTTTTTTTTGGTTTTCATTACAATGTTTGATGAGCGGAAAAATCATTGGAGTAATGTTGTATCACAATCTACAGTTAGTATATATATTGGTAATCTTGTAATGCTACTTATCCGAATCCAGGTTATTGTTTTGTATTTGATGGCGGCAGTTAGAAAATTATACATACCAGAATGGGTTAATGGGACTGCCGAATATTATTGGCTCACAAATACTTTCTTTGGTGCTCCTCATTATCTGATGTGGTTGGTGCATTTGTTGATTTTAAATCATGCAGTTATTTTTATGCTAACGTGGGGAACAATTCTTTTTGAGCTACTTTTATGCGTTGGTATCTTTTTTAAACCAAAAGCCCGTATTCAATTATTAAAAGCAGGAATTATTTTTCACTTCCTGATATTTATTTTTATGGGTTTTGGAAGCTTCTTTTTTGCTATGACAGGAAGCTTGGTATTATATTTATATCCACCTGCTGATAAAACAAATAGGTTGTAATTTAATTTTCAATGCATAAAAAATCAACTACTCTTTTTTTAATTGCGGCATCATGATAAATTTTTCTATGCCCTAATCCTTTGGTGATAACAAATTCGATGTTAGGCAATTTGTCTTCTTTTACTTTTAATGCGTCACTAACTGGTGTTACATCATCATCTTCATCATGTGGTATATCTTCCAACGCAAGTGACAAAGCCATACCTCCAAATGAATGCGCCATGAATGATCGTATTGGTCCATAAAGTTCTATTACTTTTTTTATCATAACACTGTATTCAACTGCATTAGTGGTTTTGCCATCACTGTTGCCATGCGCAGGCGCATCAAATGCGAGTACTTCATATCCTTTATTGGTAAAGGCTTCGATGTAGTAATTGAATTTATATGATGCTGATGAAAACCCGTGTAGTATTAATATTTTATGAGGTCTTGAATGATTCCATTTATAACCATTTATATTCAATCCGTTTAATTTAAAATTTAATTTTTTGGCGGTTTCAAAAATTGCCGGTTGTTTTTTGGGTAATTTTACAAAAGGTGTACAAAACAACTGAAATACTTTCTGAGCTGCTTTCTTTTTGGAGAAAAAAGCAATGAGTTTAAATTTGAATTTGATATAACTGAATGCTAATTTTTGTATTACCTTCATCTTAATCAAAGATAGTACTATATGAGAGTTGTGATCATCGGTTCCGGCAATGTTGCCACTGTATTAGGACGATTGATAAAAAATGCCGGGCATGAAATTGTGCAGGTCTATAGCAGGGAAATAGTTCATGCAGGTATTTTGGGAAGAGAGTTGCAATGCAGTTTTATTGATAAAAGTGAAAACATTGATAAGTCTGCTGATATATATTTATTTGCATTGTCAGATGTTGCATTGTATGAATTAGAGCGGCATTTTCATTTTGGAAATAAATTAACTATTCATACGGCAGGCTCTGTTTCAAAAAATGTATTGGAAAAGGTGTCCAGTAATTATGGTGTGTTATATCCGTTGCAGAGTTTGCGAAAAGAAATTGGAAGGTTCCCGGAAATCCCTTTATCGATAGATGCTAACAATGGAGGCGCTTTAACTATTCTTACATCTTTTGCAAAAACAATTTCTTCTGAAGTAAGAGAAACTACGGATGAACAGCGAAGTAAATTACATGTGGCCGCAGTAGTCGTAAGCAATTTTACTAATCACTTATTTGCATTGGCATCAGATTATTGCAGAGAAGAATATGTTGATTTTAAATTGCTGCTTCCTTTGATAGATGAAACAGTAGAACGGATCCATACCTATTCTCCGAACGATATGCAAACGGGACCTGCTGCACGAAACGACACGGTAACATTGGATAAGCATTTTAAATTATTAGCCAACTTTCCAAAACTTAAGTATATATATATAAGAATGACAGAAAGTATCATTGGTCGCTGATCGTATTTGTAATTTTTTAAAATTCAGTAATGAATATTCTTGAAAATTTTAAATTAATTAAAACCTTTGTATTTGATATTGATGGCGTATTAGCCAGCGATACATTATTGATATTAGAAGGAGGTCAGCTAACACGTAATATGAATAGTAAGGACGGTTATGCGTTACAGTTAGCTGTTAAGAAAGGATATAATGTTGCGATCGTTTCTGGAGGAGATTCAGAGGCAGTGAAAATAAGACTTGAAAGGCTGGGGATAAAAGATATCTTTTTAAAAGTAGCAAGTAAAAAAGAAAAATTGGTTGAGTATGTGTCGCAAAAAAATTTAAGGTGGGAGGAGATTTTGTATATGGGTGATGATATTCCTGATTATTATTGTTTACAGATGGTCGGTTTACCTTGTTGTCCGGCCAATGCTGCAGTTGACATAAAACAAATATCTAAGTATATATCTGCTATTGATGGTGGTAATGGATGTGCCCGGGATGTTATTGAAAAAGTATTAAAGTTAAATGGTCATTGGGACGTGGATACGTAACTGTTATGGTTATTACAAATTATGATTAAAGAGATTCGCTAACTTTGATTCAAACTTTTTCTGTGAAATTGCTATCTGCATTTTTTCGTTTAGTTCGCTGGCCCAATTTGGTTTTTATTGCACTTACGCAATCATTATTCTATTATTGTATAATACTACCATCTTTGCCGGTTGATTATTACTTATTACCACATCGGTTAACTCAGGATATATTTTTATGGATAATAACCTCGTCTGTTTTAATTGCAGCTGGTGGTTATATTATCAATGATTATTTTGATATAAATATTGACCAGGTAAATAAGCCGGGTAAAATGGTAGTTGAAAAAATTATTAATCGTCGTTGGGCAATTTTACTTCATTTTATCTTTACTACTTCTGGTATTGTTATCAGTTTTTATGTTTCACTTAATTCTAATAAATTAATTTTTTTAGTAAATATTATCAGCACGTTATTATTGTGGTTCTATTCTACAACGTTTAAAAAGAAATTGTTGTCTGGGAATATTATCATTTCGCTTTTAACAGCATGGACGATATTGGTGTTGTTTTTTGCCGTAAATATTACTAATTTAATTCGTTTGAGTTATGACTCGGAAGTTAAGACAACCATTCGCCATATATTTAAGTATGCAATATTATATGCAGGTTTTGCATTTATAATTTCATTGATCCGGGAAGTAGTAAAAGATATAGAAGATATGGAAGGCGATGAAAAATATGATTGCAAAACAATGCCAATCGTTTGGGGCATTCCTGCATCAAAAGTATTCGTCGCTGTTTGGATCATTGTATTGATAAGCGCATTAAGCATCGTTCAATTTTATGTATTACAATTAGGATGGTGGCTGAGTTCTTTGTATTCTATATTATTAATTATTTGGCCGTTAATATGGGTATTACGAAAGTTGTACCAGGCACAAGTTTCAAAAGAATATCATCAGTTGAGCAATGTTATTAAATTAATAATGCTGGCAGGTATTTTATCTATTGTTTTTGTAAAAAAATATTCTTAATTTTTTTGAATATGCAGAAAATTATCCTTGCTTCTCAATCTCCACGAAGGAAACAATTATTAGAATGGGCGGAAGTACCGTTTGAAATTATAGTAAAAGAAACAGATGAATCATATCCATCTGAATTAGGCGTAGAAGAAGTTGCAATACATATTGCAAAAAATAAAGCATTGGCAGTTCAGCAATCTGAAACTATTTCTATACCAATATTAGCGGCAGATACAATTGTTGTTCTTGATAATAAAATTATTGGCAAACCAAAAGACAGGCAAGATGCAATTAATATCCTAACGGAACTTTCTGGTAACAAACATTTTGTAATAACCGGGGTGGTAATTTTTTATAAAAATAATGAAATTGCTTTTGCAGATAAAACAGAAGTACAATTTCATCTGTTGTCAAACGAACAGATTGAATTTTATGTAGATAAATACAAGCCTTATGATAAAGCAGGGGCTTATGCAATACAGGAATGGATTGGAGTAATTGGAATAGAATCAATTAACGGCGATTTTTATAATGTTATGGGATTGCCGGTTAGCCGGGTAATAAAAGCTTTGGAAACTTTGTAGTCTGCTTAAATGTGAGTAGATTTATTGTAACAATTAATTCGTAGCCTTCTATGAATGAGAACCTTCTTCAATATATCTGGAAGTTTCAATACTTTAATAAGAATGAGTTGACAACAACTTCAAATGAATTACTTAAAATTCTTCAACCCGGAAACTTTAATACCAATCAAGGCCCCGATTTTTCCAATGCAAAAATTAAAGTGGGCAATACTACATGGGCTGGTGCCATTGAGTTACATGTTAAATCATCCGATTGGAAACAGCATAAACATAGCGCTGATAAAAATTATAACAATGTAATACTACATGTAGTTTGGCAGGATGATGCTGATATGAATTTATCTTTTCCCACATTGGAATTACAAAGCAGAGTTTCAAAATTATTATTAAAAAAATATGACGAATTGATGAAAGCATCATCATTTATTCCTTGCGAAAAAATGATTAACCAGGTAGATGATATCATCTGGACCTCTTGGAAAGAAAGATTATTGGTGGAACGCCTTCAAAATAAATCAAAGTTGATTTTTCAATATCTCTCTGAAAATAATAATCACTGGGAAGAAACATTCTGGTGGCTGATTGCAAAAAATTTTGGAATAAAAGTAAATAGTGAAGCATTTGAAACCATAGCACGTTCTCTTTCAATAAATATTTTGGCCAAACATAAAAATCAAATTCATCAGACAGAAGCATTATTATTGGGGCAAGCAGGATTATTAGAAAATAATTTTTCAGAAGATTATCCAAAACTACTACAAAAAGAATACAGGTTCCTAAAAGCAAAGTATAAACTAACACAGGTAAAAATTCCAATCCATTTTCTCAGGATGCGTCCATCTAATTTCCCAACTATTCGTTTGGCACAATTGGCTGTTTTAATACATCAGAGTTTGCATTTGTTTTCAAAGATCAAAGAAAGTAATTCATTAAAAGAAGTAAAAGATCTATTGAATGTAACAGCTAATGATTACTGGCATTATCACTATACATTTGATGAGACCTCTGCACTCAAAATAAAAAAGACAGGAGAGCAGATGATAAACAATATTCTCATTAACACAGCGATACCGATACTTTTTGCTTATGGACATATTCATAATGAGTCTGAATATAAAGACAAAGCTCTTCGATGGATGGAACAAATAAAAGCAGAATCAAATACTATCACTAACGGATACATGACAATTGGCATTACCAATAAAAATGCATTCGATTCACAGGCATTGATACAATTAAAAAATGAATATTGTGATCATAAACGTTGTTTGGAATGTGCTATTGGTAATAAGATCATACCTCCTAAAACATTCTGAAGGATCATGCCAGCCATTTATATTCGATATTCAACACAATATCCCTATTCAAACTTTTTATCACCGGGCAATTATCACCAATACGTTGCAGAATAATTTTATTTTTTTCATCCAAATTAAGCGAAGCAGGAAATGCTACAACAACATCAATTTGGCCAATTCTTCTTGGGTCAGCCAGCATATGTTTCTTTACGTCAACTGTTGTTCCCTTTAATTCAATGCCCATATCTACAGTTTTTATGGCCATGGTTGTTATCATACAAGTACCAAGCGCCGTACAAACAAGGTCAGTAGGAGAAAAGCGTTCACCTTTGCCATGGTTATCAGTAGGGGCATCAGTTTCAATAGAGTTGCCGCTTTGTAAATGCGTGGCATTACATCTTAAATTACCTTCATACAGGATGGTTGCTGTCATTGTAGTATTTTTGCATAAATTTACTAAAGTAAAAAGCTATCATGCGTAAAATATTTGTTGTTTTTCTTACTTTTCTTATTGCTTTACACTCACTTGCACAAGCTCCGGTTAAGAATAAAAAAGAAGAACGCCGTGAACGTATCGATTCCCTTGTAAAGCAACAAGAAGAAGGGGTGATAACTTACAAAAAACACACAGCAGTCGGGCTAAAACTTATAACCAGTGGCTATGGAGCTTTTTTTGAATTAGGAAGGGCCCAATCAATTAGAAGAACACTATTATATCAATTGGAAATATCAGAATTGAAAGATCCCGAAGAATCGAAAGATTCTTATCCTGGTTTATCCTTACCACCATTTATCTTTGGAAAAATCAATTTTGTTTATCCTATAAAACTAGGTGTGCAGCAACAATTTTTATTGGGTAATAAAAGTAATAAGAATGGTGTTAGCGTTACTGCTAATTTTGGTGGCGGTATTTCTATTGCTTTACTAAGGCCTTATTATGTAGTAATTTTGGATAGCCCTTCAACAAAGCTTATCAAATATAATTCGCCGGATAGTTTATCTTTTATAGACCCCAGTTTAGTTGTTGGCGGCCCTACTTTAGGCCAGGGATGGAGCGAACTATCAGTTACTCCTGGCTTGTACATGAAAGCTGCTATGCGCTTTGATTACGGACGTTTCAATCAAACAATAAGTGCAGTTGAAGTAGGTATTACAGGAGAATATTATTCAAAAAAAATTCCACAGATGGTATATGAACCAGAGAAGCAATTCTTTTTTAGTGGTTATCTGTCAATGATATTTGGTGGGCGAAAATAATTTTGTAACCAACAGTTGTTTTTCAATTAAGCATCGTTGTGTCACTCACTTGTAGGCCATACCGTTAGTGGACTTTTTTAAAAGAGATTAGTTGTTTTTAAAATATAATAAAATGTTCAATATAAAATAATAAATATCGAATGAATGAATTGCCAGTAATAGATGGAGTAGTAGAACAGAAACCTAAAAAACCAAACTGGTTAAGGGTAAAGCTACCTATCGGTGAAGAGTATAAGCATGTACGCAGTTTGGTTGACACACATAAGTTACACACCATTTGTGAAAGTGGCAATTGCCCAAATATGGGTGAATGCTGGGGTGAAGGAACTGCTACCTTTATGATATTGGGTAATATTTGTACACGCAGTTGTGGTTTTTGTGCAGTAGCAACCGGCAAACCAGAACCAATAGATTGGAACGAACCCCAACGGGTAGCCGAAGCTATTCATTTAATGAAAGTAAAACATGCGGTTATAACTTCTGTTGATAGAGATGAAATAATTGATGGCGGTTCCATTATCTGGTTTAATACCATCAAAGCAGTTAAAACATTAAATCCCGATACAACATTAGAAACATTAATACCCGATTTTAAAGCGGAAAAAGAAAACATACGACGTATAATAGACGCAGCACCGGAAGTAGTTTCTCATAATATTGAAACGGTAGAACGATTGACCAAACAGGTACGCATACAAGCAAAATATTGGCGCAGCATGGAAACATTGCGAATATTAAAACAAGCTGGCATGAGAACTAAAAGCGGCATCATGCTTGGTTTGGGCGAAGCAAAAGAAGAAGTAGTACAAACCATGCAGGATTTAAGAGATAGCTATGTTGATGTAATAACTATCGGCCAATATTTGCAACCAACAAAAAAACATTTAGCAGTGCATCGCTTTGTTCATCCTGATGAATTTAAAGAACTGCGTGAAATTGGATACAATATGGGATTTGATTATGTAGAAAGTGGCCCATTAGTTCGTTCATCTTATCATTCAGAAAAACATGTTATAGCCGGTTGGGGCAGAAATAAGTGGATGGAAGAAAAAAATATTTAATTTATTGTTTCAACAGTTTCTTTAAAACTGATTCCAAAATTTTTAAGTTCTTTAAGTACCGGTTCATAAATTTCTTTTACGACAGGAATGTGCAGACCAGATAATTGTATGGAATTATTTAAAATTAGTTTTACTACAATTCCCAATGGTAATCCCACTGTTTTTGCCATAGCTGTTTTGAGATTATTTTCTCCTTTTATAATCATGCTGCTTTGTAAATTATAGATATTGTTCGCATCTTTATAAGTGATCTCATGAACCATCACTACCATGTCTTTATCAGCAGGCTGCAATGGTAATTTCTTTTCAATAATAAATTGAAGTACATCTGCAACGCTGCATTTCCCTTTATTGATTATCGTTTTTTCATCATCCATTCCTAAATAGAATAACTGTTTTAAAGTAATATTTGCAACATGCATTTGATTTGCAAGAACAGAAGTGACTTTATTTTTGACATCATCCACTTCTAAATTGCGTAGGTCGCCTTCTTCATCTACAAGCATTATATTTTCAGGAATTTTCTGCCCCTCATTTTTTGCTTCATTTTCAGTATCCATTAATTTTATCAGATTATCCAGTAATTCCTTTGTCTCGTCCATACGATCAACCAGTTTAACTTTCAGCCATTCTCCAAATCCGTTATTACTTAAATGCGCTTTGAAAAAATTGCACAATGACAAACCATCGGTTTCATATTGTATCGTTTCATCCGTTAGTTTTAATTCTATTAAATTTTTCCACCCATACATAAATTCATAATGACGTAATGTTGTTCGGATAAATGTTTCTGCTGTTTCTAAATGGTATAAATTAATATAGGAAAGAGAATCCCGATTAGGGTAATAAGAAAGATTATCCAAATCTGAAATTTTAATTCCACGGTCAACATCAAATAATTCTTCATAATTTTCTTTTACAATGTTCCCGTCTGTTTTATATATAGCACCTGATTTGCCCGCCATTACTACATTTCGTGGGTTCCAACTTATTTTATAATGCCACGGATTATCATCACTTTCGGGAGCAACCAATCCGCCGCAATGACTTTTAAAAGAAATTATCGTTCCGCCTTTTGCTTTTATGGAATCAATTAGTTGCATTGCACTCATGTGGTCAATGCCTGGGTCTAATCCCATTTCACATAAAAAAAGTAATCCCTTTTTTTCAATCTCTGGTTGAAGGCTTTTAATTTGTTCGTCTATGTAACTGGCGGTTAATAAATTCTTATTATATGTAACACAATCTTTGGCTATAAGAAAATGTAATGCCGGGGGCATTAATGAAATAACAATGTCTGCTTGTTTGATTAATGAAGAACGTTGCTCATTATTGGTAACATCAATCTCAACTGCTTCCGCAAAAGTTGAATGAGTGATAACGGATTCAATCTGTTTTTTATTAACATCAGCTATTAAAATTCTCCAGTTGTTTGTTGCAGCTTCGCTGATAAGATACTCAATTAAAATAGTAGCAGATTTACCGGCTCCAAAAAGTAAGATTGTTTTCTGCATCGTTAAATTTTATGTCAGCAAGTTATTAATTTGAATGCAGATAAAAGCAATCTGATTTTTATAAAAATAGTTTCATAAAAGCTATTATTTGAATAGGCTGAATAAAGAAAAAACTGTACAAGAGAGTGACACAACGATGTAAAATAGTAGCACAAAAGCTGGCACCAAAAATATTCCCCACAATCCTTAAAAAAATGTGAACAAAATAGCCCCGAAAAGCTTGATTTTATTAGGGAAAAGCGATGTTTAATAGTTATCTTCACAGATTATTAATTTATATGGAAAATCAGGATAATTTAAACGGGGGAGGCATCCCAAACAGAGGCAGGATAATACCTGTAAATATTGAGGAACAAATGAAGACCTCTTACATTGATTACTCGATGAGTGTAATTGTAGGAAGGGCATTGCCGGATATCAGAGATGGATTAAAACCTGTTCATCGCCGTGTGCTTTATGGCATGAGCGAACTTAGTAATAACAGTAATAAACCGTATAAAAAAAGTGCTCGTATCGTGGGAGAAGTGATGGGGAAATATCATCCTCATGGTGATGCTGCTATTTATGATACGATGGTTCGTATGGCGCAGGATTGGGCAATGCGTTATACATTGATTGATGGCCAGGGTAATTTTGGTAGTCAGGATGGAGATCCACCAGCTGCAATGCGTTATACAGAAGTACGTATGCAACGTTTTGCCGAAGCAATGTTGGAAGATATTGAAAAAGAAACGGTAGATTTTCAACTGAACTTTGATGATTCATTAAAGGAACCGACAGTATTGCCTACACGAATTCCCCAATTGCTGGTAAACGGTAGTAGCGGAATTGCAGTTGGTATGGCTACCAATATGATGCCTCATAATTTAAGTGAGGTTATTGATGGTTGTGTAGCATATATTGATAATAAAGAGATAACTATTGAAGAGTTAGTTAAATATGTAAAAGGACCTGATTTCCCAACTGGTGGCGTAATCTATGGATTTGAAGGTGTGAGAGCTGGCTTGCATACAGGTCGTGGAAGAGTCGTACTGAGAGGTAAAACAAATATTGAAACTGATAATAAAGGGAGAGAAAAGATTGTAATTACTGAAATCCCTTACCAGGTAAATCGTGATACGCTTACACAAAAAATTGGTGACCTTATCAATGAAAAAGTAATTGATGGTGTTAGCGATGTAAACAATGAAAGTAATAATAAAGAAGGCACCCGTATTGTAGTAGAACTGAGACGTGATGTTGTAGCACAGGTTGTAGTTAATCAATTGTTCAAACTAACCGAATTACAAACATCTTATGGTGTAAACAATGTTGCATTGGTTAAAGGAAGGCCGAAGATATTAAATCTGAAGGACCTCATAGCTGAGTTTATTGATTTCCGCCATGAAGTAGTAGTTCGTCGTACAAAATATGAATTACGCAAGGCAGAAGAAAGAGCGCATATCCTTGAGGGTTATATTATTGCATTGGATAATTTAGATGCAGTAATTGCATTGATACGTAATTCGTCTACACCAGCTATTGCACAGGAAGGATTGATAACTAATTTCGGGATGAGTGAGATACAGTCAAAAGCTGTGCTGGAACTGCGTTTACAACGCCTGACCGGAATGGAAATAGATAAGATACGTGAAGAGCATGCTGAAATATTACAACTAATTGGACGCTTAAAAGAAATTTTAAGCAACGAAGGTTTGCGGTTCCAGATAATTAAAGATGAACTGGCAGAAGTAAAAGCTAAGTTTGGTGATGAACGTAAAACGGAGATCACTTATTTGGATGATGAAATAAGAATGATCGATCTGATCGAAGAAGAAGATGTGGTTGTTACCATTTCACATCATGGATATATCAAACGTACTTCTGCCAATGAATATCGTCAGCAAAGAAGAGGTGGACGTGGAGCAAGAGGAAGCAGTACAAGACAAGAAGATTTTATTGAAAAACTTTTTGTTGCATCTACCCATCATACATTGTTATTCTTTACTGAAAAAGGAAGATGTTTCTGGCTGAAGGTTTATGAGATACCTGAAGGCGATAAAACCAGCAAGGGCAGGGCTTTGCAGAATATGATTCAGATACCACCAGATGATAAAGTAAGAGCTATTATTGACGTAAAGAGTTTTGATGATAAAGATTATGTGAATGGTCATTACATTGTTTTATGTACCAAAAAAGGGATTATCAAAAAAACAGATCTGGAAGATTTTAGTCGCCCAAGACAAAATGGTATCAATGCTATTAATATTTTGGAAGGCGATCAATTATTGGAAGCAAAACTTACTGATGGTAATTGTGAAATAATCATGGCAGTGAAAAGTGGCCGTGCCATTCGTTTTCCTGAAGAAAAAGTTAGGTCAACCGGACGAGGGGGTATTGGCGTTGCTGGTATTGAGGTAGATGATGCAAATGATGAAGTAGTAGGAATGGTTTGTGTGAACAGGAAAGATAAGAGCACAACAATAATGGTAGTAAGTGAGAAAGGTTTTGGCAAACGTACTTCTTTAGATGATGCAGAAACGGGAGATGCAAATTATCGAATTACCAATCGTGGAGGCAAAGGCGTTAAAACTATTAATATAACAGATAAAACAGGCTCATTGGTTGGTTTGTTGGATGTGACTGAAAAAGAAGACCTGATGATAACCTGTGTGAGCGGTGTAACTATTCGTATGAGTGTGGCCGGTATACGTGAGCAGGGAAGAGCAACGCAAGGAGTAAAATTGATCAAAGTAGATGAAGGTGATCAGATAGCTGCTATTACAAAGTTGGATGAAAAAGAAGAAGATGAAACTAAAACTTCTGAAGAATCCGGAACAGCAGCAGTTGTTGAATAATTTTTTATGAAGGAGCAAATAAAATTTATTTAGGTGATGTCTGGATCATCTAGATAAATTTTTATCTCATCATATTTATCAGTACGAAATTACCTGACAAATATTCTTCCCATAAATACAAAAAGAGCAACTATCACTCTTATAGGAAAAATGAAGAGAAAAAGAATTACAAGGAATAATATTGTAGTTACAATTTCTGTTAACATAGGTATACATATAACGTTAGGATAAACAGATTATTTTAGAAAAATTCAATATTAACTTATCAGGATTACCCTTTAATTAACCATAAGGCCTACAACCGGGTTAAAAATTTCCCTGAAAACTGGCAATATCACTTCATATTTTGGATAAGGGAACAACGAGGCAACATCATCTGTATAACCATCAAGATCCAGACTAGTGAATATTTCTCTATAATTATCCACTACAATCTTCATAGCCCGGTGCAACAGCATATAATTTTCTGATTCCGAATGCTTTGTTTCTATTTCACAAACAGAGTGTGTTGTAAATTCAAATGCTGCTTTTAATGTGCCGGTCGAATAAATGTTGAAGTTGAGTTCGATCATGAGGGCTGTATTGACCGCATTTACAGGCTTACTTATTTCAAAGCAGAAATCATTAAAAAAATTTTCAGGTTTTGTTTGTGGAAGATCACAATGGATCACAGACGGTTTTGATATGAACACGATAGAGTCGCCCATAAAAATGATTTATCAGGTTAGTAATAAGAACCATGTTCATTACTAAACGTATGATCAAATAATAAATTGTGACTTTTTTTATAATAAATCCGATCATATTTAGAACGATAACTTGCTTTTCAATTTATTTCTTTTAATGTCTTGCCATTTTTTCAGTAATAAATAATGGCATTTTCTTTGTGGTATTTTTGGTATTAACTTTTTAAATTTTAGAAAAAGGAGGTAACTATGAGCAGTATAATAAAAAGAGGAGATGGGCACGAAGTAATGATGCCCGAATCTGCAACCTTTACAGGATTAGTTGATCGTTGGTTTCAGGATAATCTGAAAAGTTTTTTTAATGATGAATTCTGGGGTTTTAGTGGCATACAACAAGGAACCAGTGTGCCAGCAAACGTACGTGAAACTGACAAAAGCTACGAATTGGAATTAGTAGCCCCCGGCCTTAAAAAAGAAGACTTTCAATTAAATGTAAGCGATGACATGCTTATTGTATCCTTTGAACACAGAGATGAAAAAAAACGAGAAAACAAAGATCAAGGCTGGCTTCGTAAAGAATACAAATTACAGTCATTTACCCGCAGTTTTAACCTGGATGACACTGTGGATGCAAATAAAATTTCTGCCGAATATCATGATGGTATTTTGCACTTGTCACTACCTAAAAGAGAAGGTGCACGAAGAATAACTAGAACTATTGAAATTAAATAAAGTAGTTTCTAATCTGGCTTAAAAATAAAACGGTGCAGTCATGTACCGTTTTATTTTTAAACTCTGTAAATGATAACTACAAAAAATAAAGAATATTTTGATTTTAGAAATAATTATTAAAATTTTCTCGATGAATCTTTAACTCTTCGGGATAAATATGAAAGTTTTTGTGACAAACCTTTAACTCTCCTGGATACAAGTGAAAATCTTCGGAACGAATTTGTTACTCTTTGAGATGAATATAAAAGTTTTCTGGATGAATCAGAAAGTCTTCGGGATAAATAAGAAAGTTTTCTGGATGAATCAGAAAGCTTACGGGATGAATGTAAAACTCTTCGGGATGAATTTGAAAGTTTTTTGGATGAATGTGAAAGTTTACGTGATGCATAAGAAAGTCTCCGTGATGAATCATTGGCTCTCCTTAATCTTTGCACTTTTGCAAACATATCAATTAAAAATATTTCATTGGGTTTAATATTAGTTTCAGAGGCTCCCATTATCACTTTTGATTTTCTGAATCTTGAAGAAAAAGGAAACAATATTAATCCTATTGCGACGGCGTATAAATAACAATCAAGAAAAAGACAGAAAAAGTAAGCTGGCCAAATGTACCAACCATCTGGAGAATGCCAGTAAAGCCATACTACACAAGGGTAACTAAGAAGATCATATATATTGCCTAGAAATTTTTTTAGGGCTGCCGGATGGATCATTTTACCTTCCAGCTTATCTAAGGCTAACCATAATATACAAGCAATAAAAAAAATATTCAATGCACGTATAAATATTCTTGTATAATTTATACTCTTGAAAAATGCTTTGATCCGCCGCCTTCTTCTGCCGTATGCCATTTAGTAACTATTAGATTAACAAGTACTTGATAATAAAAAAATGTTGAATAAATTTAATATAAATCTTCAAATGCATTTAACCACCGAAAATCCCATTCAGCAATCCTGCCAAACGTACACCTGCTTTAAGTAATTGGTTATTTAAAGTTTCAATGTGATCATAATTATAGACGTAACTTAATTTTTGATCATTCTCTGTTATCTCATTATAAAGTGATAAAGCAATTTCATGCGATTCGTAAAACCATTCATAAAGAGGAGCTGACTGCCACAACTTTCTTTGTTCAACAGAAGTATAGTTGATCGTTTTTGTATATTCTGTATAACTTAATTGTTGAAAGTCTATTAGTTTATCATCCCAAACAGCATGAAGATTTGTTGGTTCCCTGAACCACATCACTTTTATTTTATTTCCACCCCAATCTTCCTCACGACTTACATGCAAGGGCTGATGTATATCTCCTACGAAATGTATCAAAAGGCGCAAGTACATTAATTTTTTATTTTTTTCAAGACCTTTATTTTTTAATTCTTTTATCAAAAAATTTAGTTCAGTATAGACATCTGTAGCAGTGTCTTTTTCAAGATATTCCTTTAATTGTTCTTTATCCATGCTATCAGGAAGATTTAAAAAATGGCAAGGAGTTAAATAACTATAAGAGGAATCTGAACGGATAAGATCAGCCCAATTGCTTGCCATTGCAATAGATTCATTGCCCAATATTTCTTTAATGGCTTGCCTTGCTTTAGGCGTTAAATAACTATCTGCAATTTCTCCAACAATACGGTGTCCCAATACACCCCATGCCATTACATTAAAAGGAAGATAGATGAACAAACCCGCTAAAAATAATTTTTTCAATCGTTTCATTGATGTTATTTTATTAATGTTATGTCAATAAATTTCAAGGGAGAATTATAGTAATGGTGGCTGTAGCAACAAACAGCTAAGTTAAGAATTATACCTATAAGTATTAAAGTTACATTTATGTTACCAGCATTAGTTTTGCTCGTCCCCAAAGGAGGTTGCGAAGATTATGGTTTTAAATCATTATGTTATCAGCATTTATTCTTTACTTATCATTCTTGTGTCACTCACTTGTACTTTTTGTTCTTAAGCATCATTTCAGACTATTTTATATTTTCAACTATAATTAATTATTGCCTTTTTACTAACTTGTAATAACTTGGGCATGAATTTTAAAAGAGGTATAAACTACTATTCAATGGCTAAAAATAAAGTGCTTTGTTTTGGAGAATTATTATTGCGTATTTCACCGTCAGTAAATGATGCATCTGAAAAACAGCCTGTACTGGTTTATGTTGGTGGAGCAGAAGCAAATGTAGCAACTGCATTGGCAGGATGGGATGTACCTGTAAAATATTGTACTGTATTGCCAGACAATTTTATGGCAAGGCATATGATGCATTATCTCGAATATCATAATATTTATACTTCCTCTATTTTATTTTCGGGTAGCCGTATTGGTTTGTATTATTTGGAACGCGGCGCAGATCTGAAAGGTAATATGGTTTACGATAGAGAACATTCTTCCTTTTCTGAATTGAAGCCAGGGATGATTGACTGGGACAGAGTTTTGCATGATGTATCCTGGTTTAATTTTTCTGCTATCAGCCCGGCATTAAATCAAAATGTTGCCGATGTTTGTCTCGAAGCGCTGAAAGCAGCATCTAAAAAAAATGTTACTATTTCAGTTGATCTGAATTATCGTTCCCGCTTGTGGAAGTATGGAAAAAAACCTGATGAAGTAATGTCTGCACTTGTCGAATATTGTGATGTAATAATGGGAAATATTTGGAGCGCCAATATTTTATTAAACATTCCTATTGACGAACATATACATGATAAGCGAAGCAAAGTTGCTTATCTCGATCATGCAACTGCTACATCAAATGAAATCATGAAGAAATTTACTAAGTGTAAAACCGTTGCCAATACTTTTCGTTTTGATAGTAAAGGAAATGATATTTTATATTATACAAGTTTAAATATTGGCGACAAACATTATCATTCTTCTGAATTTACATGTCATGGTGTAATAGACCGGTCGGGTAGTGGTGATTGTTTTATGGCAGGATTAATTTATGGTTTATATAACTTACATAAACCTCAGGATTTGCTCAACTATGCATCAGCAGCGGCTTTTGGAAAGTTGCAGGAATTTGGAGATGCAACCGGACAGGATGTATTAACAATATCACAAATAGGGATCGCAAGAAAATAAATGAGATAATTTTTCACTTAGTGATACTTGTAATCAAACCGACCATAGGTAGCATATACAGTAGAATCACAACTTGTAAAAGGTGGAAAAGTACAATTAAAAGTGCCTGATACTATTTTAGTAACGGTATCGAATTTTGTTAATTGAATTGTTCCGCTACTAGCTATTGATACAATAGGATAAAGAGATACTCCATTACAGGTAGAATCAGTTGCAATGGTAGCAATAGTTGAAATAGAATCAATACTATATTGAGCGCCTTGTTGCAGATCGCCAATTATAGTAAATTGTATACCTTGAAAATAACTTCCGATCTGTGGAGCTCCTGCAATAATCAACGTATCAGTCTTTACCCATGCACCATTTCCGGAAGTAGCATAGTTAGGATCGTTGAAGTCAGTAGCGACAATAAAATTAGTATAAGTACCATACCCATTCAATACACAAGCAAAAATATTAGCTCCGCTTTCTGTTGCATTCGGTAAGCCATAAGTGTTATCAGGAGCAGTTTCTTTTTTGCATTGAGTTAAAAATAGAATACTAATTAAAGAAACACTTACCATAACTTTCTTATGGAGGAGATTCATAAATTGAGAATTTATTATTTAGGATAAAAATCTTTATTAGAAATAAAGTTTGTTATATTTCTGCCGAAGGTATTATAATAAATACTCAGAGAAATATTCTTAATTATAAGATTTGATTAACGTCTTGTTAATTACAGTTATAAAGCTGATGAGGTACGGGTAAATAAATAAATGAGCGGAAAACGGGGCTCGAACCCGCGGCCTAAAGCTTGGGAAGCTTTCACTCTACCAACTGAGCTATTTCCGCAGAGCGAAAAGTTACAAAATTTTTATAAAATAATCTTTATAGAATTATTTTCATTCCTGTCCAATTCAACAGTTATCATTTTTTCTACATAATTAAAATTAATTTCTACTTTCTTATTATTTAACCAAAGTTGCTTTGGTGCTGCATCTAATCTGATATTAAAAGATGACTTATTTATTAATGCAGGAAGATCAATTCGTATTTCTTTGTTTTGTTGAGATGCTTTTATTTCTTTTTCTTTATTGCCATCTTTATAATCAACATAATCAAAAGTTGTAGAATCATTTGCTAAAGGGAAATAATAAAACTGTAAATCATTATTTGCACTTTTATCCCAAAGAGAAGCATTGCCATTATCAAATGTTCCTTCTACCCAAATTGAATTAGCTTTTATAAATACAGGTATTTCATCTTCGGGTTTGTAAACGGTAATTGTTTTGTTTCCAGTATAAAAATTAAGCCAATTATTATGATCATACCATTTACCCGCAGGTAAATAAACGGTTCTATTATCAGTTGAATCAGTTATCGGAGCTACTAAAAAAGTATTACCTAATAAATATTCATTCCAGATGGAATAAGTATTTTGATCTTCAGGATATAAATAGGCAAGTGGTTTCATTATTACACCATTTTTATATGATGTATTAACAGACGAATAAATGAATAACTGCATTTTCAGTCGCAAGTCACAATATTTTTTGAAAATATTTTGAAGATTATTGCTGTACTCCCACGGTGCTCTGCTTAATCCTTTGCCTCCGGCATCATCTAATTTTATTTCGTCCAATCCGCTCCAGGCACCAAACTCCAGCCATCTTGCATATAATTTTTCAGATATTCGTCCACCTAAATATCCGCCAACATCAGATCCCCAAACAGGGAATCCCATAAAATCAGTTCTTATTCCTGTAGCAACACTGCTGGCAAATCCATCCCATGTGCTGCGTGAATCTCCGCCCCAAATTGCAGAAAGATAAGGCTGGCAATGTTGATAGGTGCCTCTTGCATAATTGAATTGATCATCGTTATAAGCATCTCTTAAAAACTGGTCTGTAACTTTTGAATAAAGATATAAATATTTAGCCCTACGTTCGGGTTCTGGTGTTTTATCAAACCATGCACTCGCTTCAGGTAGATCTTCTTCGGCCCTGTCCATTTTATGTCCACGAACATTTACATTGTACTGATTTGTTTTAAGCCTGTTCTCAAATTCTTTTACAGCAGCAGGGTTGGTCAGATCGATATATGATTTATAATTTGGCAGTAAACCCGGAAAGCTGGTATCCGAAAACGTTAGTGAACCTATCCATGACATGAACTGCATATGATATTTATCATTGATAGTCTTGATCCATTCTTCCGGATGTGCAAATTTTGCATTGAAATCCATCTTCGACCATTCATCAGCGCCGTTACTATAAGGCCTGTCAACCATCCACGCAGTAAAAGGGATTTTAAGCTCCGTCATCTTTTGAATGTCATTCATTATATCATCTTTACCATTCTTATTTTCATCTCTCCAACCAACCGGACCGCATGCCCACAATGGAACAGACTTTGGTTTACCGATAATATTATAATAATCTTTTAAAATTTCATCGCCATTATTGCCAGTGATAATGTACCAATCTAATTTTCCAGTTTGATGATATAATTCTGTAACACCATTAATGCCTAAAGTATATTTACCTTTTGCATAAGTATCATAGAAAGAAGCATAGCCTTTATTGGTCATATAAAAAGCAGACCAAACTGATGCATAGTTCTCATGATATTGATTATCATTTCCAATAGCATCAATATCAATTACATTACCACGCAAGTCGGGACTTTTTAAATTGTTTGGATATAAATGTTCAAGAACACCAAAATAATGAGCATCATCATCTTTTAACTGAATGGTTGTATTCCTTGCCCACTTTGGATCTGATTGAAAGTGAATAGAATTATTTACAACTGATATATTTACTTCAGCAATCAATGAACCTGATTCATTTCCATATTTAGCATACGAGGGATAAGTGAATTGAAGTGTTAGTGAATCACCTGACTGATTTAATAAAGAAGAAGAAACAGGGGTTTCAAAATTGAAATTTATAGACGATATATTTACTAAGATATTTGAGTTATGCAAAATAGTTATTGCATTACCATTTAGCTGAACCGTAAAATTTTTATTGGTCCATGAAATATTTTGTGCTGAGATGAATAAACTATATAAAATAAAAAAAGCTAAAAGACTAAGATTTTTTTTCATGGCAAATTTCATTGAATGTTTTAAACGGGGTAAAGATATTGAAGTTGTAAATGTGAGACAATGCACTAATAAAAAATTTAAGCCTATTAGTAGTGAGATATTATTTAGAACATTTGTTTATCCTTTGGATATTTTACACTGTAAGAGAACCTTATTTTTTTAGTTTCTCCAGGAGCCAATGGGATTTTCCAGGTAAGTAAACCAGTTTCATTATTCACTTCTGCATTATCAGATTCGAGCAGTTGTACTTCAATATCTTTATTGGTAGAGATCGGGAACTGATCTTTTAACGAAAGGCTCACAGAATCTTTTTTGGTATTCTTTACTGTTATTTCATAAGCGAATTTTTGAAGTTTGTTACTTCCTAAGAATTTGATACTGCTGAAATCTGCTATTAGCTGGCGTTTTACAACTATCCTTTTATCTCTGCCTAATGTAAGGTTCAAAGTATCAGAAGTGGAACTGGGATCAATGAAAGATTTTCCAATATAAGTATTTTCAACAATGATATTGGCATCACCGGGCAATAAATTTAATTTACTCCATTCGGGAATTTGCGCCAGTAGGTATGCATCTTTATCTAATTTTGGTACTGCATAATGATTGTAAATTGCAGGAAGGGTTAATGTTTGCAAAGTAGCAGTCTGTTCCTTTCCGTTGGTAGGAACATCATAAGGAATATCAATATCAAATGAAATATCCAATGTGTTATCACTAACAGAAATATAATCCTCCAAACCATCTTTTAATGTAACTACAATTACTCCATTATTTCCTCTTGAACCATAAATAGAAGTTGCAGATTCATCCTTTAAAACATTTACGCTTTTAATAGATGATGGACTTATTTTTTGAAAATCTTCATAACTAATTTCTGCTCCATTTACAATATATAATGGTTCTGACTGATTTAGTGAAGCCGCTCCACGTAGTGTTATTTGTGAACTTGTTCCGGGCTGTCCCTCATCGTTCGTTACTTGTATTCCTGCAACTCTTCCCTGTAAAGCATATCCCACAGAATTCATGCTTAAATTTTTATCCATTACTGTTATTGGATTTATATAACTTAAAAACCAGGGATTAAACTCAGGCGCATTGCCCCATTGAGATGGGAGAGAAGTTGACAAAGAGAGCTTTACTTGTTTCCAATCAATACCGGTGGTTTGTGTGATCTTTGCTTTATAAACAATTTTCATCGGGCTTTTAATATCATCCACACGAACATCATAAAATGGTGTCCAATAAGCATTGGGAGCAATGTATGAAATAGTGAAATTATATTTTCCAGCAATAGCTGTAGATAATTGCAATATCAATCTTCCGGCAGTTGAAGTGTTTTTCTTTTCTTCTTCATTTATCTGGTTCTGGATTTTAGTTGCATTGTCGTTTACTTTTTTCTTTTTATCATTAAGCTTTGCAATAGATGTTTGCAATTCCATTGATTTGATTTTATAATAATCCATCATCTTCATTAATTCTGCAACACTTAACCCAGTTTGTTCGCCTTTTATTTCTTTGTTTGCTCTTAAAACCTCTAATTGCTCAGAAGTATTTGTGAGCAGGAGATCAATATCGTCTACATTTTTTTGTATTTGTTCTAATGAGTCTTGTAAGAATTTTATTCTCGGCGACTTTTCGGGAGATACGAGATAATTGTTAGTAAACTCAATACCCATAATAGTTACAGCCGATTCTGTTTTTATCTGTATGCTGTTAATATCAAGCTGGTTACTGATGTTGTCAATGAGGAGTTCATTGTTGTCTTGTTTTAAGAAAGCATTAGTTGTGTGCGTCATCTCTGCACCTGATTTATAAACTACAACGTTTTTTAACTGAGATGCAACGATACTGCTGTCGTTAGTTGCTTTTGCAATTGTGGTAAGAAAAAAGCATGCAAGCAATAAAATAAGTTTTGCGTTCATAACATTTATTTTTATTGCAGATGCGGCAAAGAAATAAATTACATAAATAAAAAAGCAGGCAACACAGCCTGCTTTCAAAAAGAATTGTTAATAAAATCAATTGAGAAAATAATAATGTCGGTTTGCCTGAATTTTTTTATCATTATTTAACCATGCCCATTCAAATACAGTACCGTGAGTATAATATGTAATTTGTATTGTGTGAATCATTAATTGACCATTGGGGTAATAATCAATTATTTCGGCAGGACGGTTTTTATCATTATAAAATATCTCCTTTTGTAAATACCTGCCTGTTTTATTCTCTGAATATATTTGTTCTTTGTATTTAGTCTTATAAAAATCTGTACTGACGATGGTTTTATTTTTATCATTAAATGATTCTTTTCTTTTAATACTGCCATCCCTATTATAAAAGAAGTTTGTTGTACCAGTTGTATACGAAAAATTATTGATGCTTGTGAGACTTATCTGCTGGTTTTTATTATTGTATTTCTTAATTGTTGAAAGTATTAATGTTGTATCATTATAGGTATTGATTTTTACCTCATTTCCATTACTGTCGTATTCAAAATAAGTTGTACTGATAAGTTTTGAGTTTGCGAAAGTAAAATAAGTCTTTATTAATTTATATGCAGAATCATAAACAAATGTATTTGTTCCACGAAGTTTTTGTGTTTTTGGATCATATTGCTCAGAACTCGTTATGTCGCCAAGACTATCATAATAATTGATCTTTGTAAGAGAAGAGTCTACTAATTCGCCCTTATCAAAAGAGCAGGAAAATATCATTTCTTTTCTTATCTTACTTTCATGTATTATATCTTTCGAATTCCTGGTGGTGTCAAAAAGATCGCCAAAATATTTTTGAGCCATTGAATTATTAAAAAAGAAAAAGATACAAATCAATGTGGTACAAACTCTTTTCATATTACTGATGGTTAAGTACACAGAAAACAAAAATATCTGTGCATTATATTTATTCACAGCGTTGAAAATACAATTAAATATGTAAAAGTAAAAAGGCTGACCTTTCGGTGAGCCTTTTAAATTGTTCAGTTAGTATTGGATAAATTATATTTTCACTTTTAGCACTAATTTTTTAACAATACCTTCACCAACTCCTGCTGAGTGAACATCTTCGGGATAGAAGATCGCAAATTCTCCTGCTTCAATGATAAAGTTTATTTCTGCAGATTCTTTATAATAGAAAGCATCTTTTTCCGGAAGGTAGCCATCAATACTGGGAATACATTTCTCTAAAGGTTTCCAACCATATTCTTCTTTACCTTTTGGACAAACCTGTATGTCAATATAATTCTTGTGTGATTCAAATTTTGTGGTTTCCCTTGTTGCGCCTTCTTTTTCAGAAACAAAACCATGAACTTCTCTGCCATCTACTTCAAACTTTCCTACAGGCATATTAGCTAAATCTTGTGAACGGATAAATTCAAATGCTTTTGCAAAATTTTTGTGCATTGCAAAATACTTATCAGCATTTTTTATAGAATCTACTATCATAATTATTAATTCTTAATTACCAATTATTAATTAACGTTGAACACGTCCACTGCCATCACCCTTCATCAATTCTTTTACATCACTTAATGTAGCATGGTTCAAATCACCTGGAATAGTATGTTTTAATGCAGACGCAGCAACGCCAAACTCAGCAGCATCAGCCATTTTCATTCCAGTAACCAAACCATATATCAATCCACTTGCAAAACTATCGCCACTGCCTACACGATCAACAATACGAACATTGTATTTCTTTGTATGATGAAATTCTTTACCATCATAAAGCAATGCACTCCATCCGTTATCACTTGCACTGTAGCTTTCACGTAAAGAAGAAGCAATGTATTTGAATCCGAATTTAGCTTGCATTTGTTTAAATACATCTTTAAAGCCATCCAAATTCAATTCACCTTTGGTAACATCTGTATGTGCAGCTTTAAAACCTAATGTAGTATCAGCATCTTCTTCGTTGCCAATACAAACATCAACATACTGGCAAAGTTTAGTCATAACTTCTCTTGCTTTTTCTTTGCTCCATAATTTTTTACGGTAATTCAGATCAATAGAAGTAGTGATACCTTTTGCTTTAGCCGCTTTCAATGCAGCTTCAGTTAATGCAGCCGCTTTATCGCTTAAAGCAGGAGTGATGCCGGTTGTATGAAACCAATCAGCACCCTCCAATATTTTATCAAAATCAAATTCTTTAATATCAACATCAGCAATAGAAGCATGAGCACGGTCATAAATAACTTGAGAAGCTCTCATTGATGCTCCGGTTTCTAAAAAATAAATACCTAAACGTTCACCACCACGAGCAATGAATTGTGTATCTACACCATAACGGCGCAAATGATTAATCGCAGATTGTCCAATAGCATTGTTAGGCACTTTGGTTACAAATGTTCCGTTCTCACCATAATTACAAATAGCTGCAGCAACGTTAGCTTCGCCGCCACCATAGGTTACATCAAAACTATCTGCTTGTACAAATCTTTTAAAATCGGGAGTTGATAATCTCAACATGATTTCTCCGAGTGTTACTACTTTTTTAGGCATGGTCGTATTTTATAAATTTAATTTAAAGATAAGAGGCGCAAATGTCTTACATATTCTTTTAAAATGCAAGGAATGACGGGCTTATTGTTCAAAAAATCTACGGTAACGATTGCATAAAAAAATGATGTATTATTGCATAGATGAAATAACATTGCTCTCCATTTAAAAAAACTTGTCATGACAAAAAAAGAACAAATCCTTAAACTGATACCAGAGCAAGGTATCCTACCACTTTACTTTTATAAAGACACTGAAGTTACATTAGAAGTTTTACGTGCATTATATCGTGCCGGAATAAAAACGGTTGAATATACTAACAGAGGCGAAGCTGCATTAAATAACTTTAGTGCAATGCGTAAGTTGTGTGATACTGAATTGAAAGGAATGTATCTTGGTGTTGGTACTATTAAAACAGCTCAGCAAGCCAAAGCATTTATGGCAGAAGGTGCTGATTATATTATTTCTCCGGGCTTTGTACCAGAAGTTGCTGCTGAAGCAGAAAAGCATGATATGCTTTGGGTTCCTGGTTGCATGACACCTTCTGAAGTGATTGCAGCAGAAAATGCAGGAGCTAAGTTTGTAAAATTATTCCCTGGGAATATTTTAGGTCCTGATTTTTTAGGAGCTATTAAAGAAATTTTTCCTGGCTTGATGTTTATGCCAACCGGTGGTGTAGATACTACTAAAGAAAATATCAGTGGATGGTTTAAAGCAGGTGTAGTGGCTGTTGGTATGGGAAGTAAATTAATAAGCAAAGCATTATTAGAAGCAAAGGATTATGCAAAGATTGAATCGCTTACCAAAGAAGTATTGGCGACCATTCAATCTATAAAAAACAAATAATAGCGAATGACCAAGCAAGCCATTGGGAAATACAGGTGGACGATAGTCGGCTTGTTGTTCTTTTCTACTACCATTAATTATATGGATCGCCAGGTTATCGGGTACCTTAAACCGTTATTCTCAAAGCCAATTTCACAAGGAGGCTTAGGTTGGACAGGCGATGATTATTCAGATGTTACTTCATGGTTTACCGGTTTCTATGCTATTGTCACCATTTTTGCGGGATGGATAATAGATAAGATAGGAACTAAATTAGGACTTGCCTTTTCTTTAATTATATGGTCAGTGTTTGGAATGTTGAATGCATTATGTGGTGGAGCAGTTGTGGAGCATGCAGTTGTACGTAGTTTATTTGGCATTGGCGAAGCCGGAAATTTCCCTGCATCTATTAAAACAATTGCTGAGTGGTTCCCTAAAAAAGAACGGGCATTAGCAACAGGTATTTTTAATAGTGGTTCTAATATTGGAGCAATGATTGCATCAATATTTGTTCCGTTAATTGCTTATAAGATTTGGTTCAATGGAGCCATTGCCGGATGGAAAATGGCATATCTCATTACAGGAGCTATTGGATTTCTATGGCTTTTCTTTTGGTTTAAATTATATAATCCCCCCTCCAAACAAAAGAATTTATCAAAAGAAGAATACGAATATATACATAGTGATGATATTCCTAATGTAGATAAACCGTTCGAAGAAGATAAAGCAAAAATTTCCTGGTGGAAATTATTAGGCTATCGTCAAACATGGGCTTTCTTTTTTGGAAAATTTATGACAGATGGTATATGGTGGTTCTTATTATTTTGGTTGCCCGATTATATGCAAAAGCAATTCCACATGGAAGGAACTGCAATAAGTATTCCCTTGTTTATTGTATATGGTATCGCAATTATAGGTAGTATTTCGGGTGGAGGCTTTCCTATATTTTTTATTAATAAAGGAATGGAAGCATATAAAGCAAGGATGACTGCCATGTTGATTATTGCACTTCTTCCATTATTATTATTAGCAACGCAGTATTTCGGTGATGTGAAAATATTTGGAAACGCTGCAATGTTTTTAGCATTAACAATAATATGTATTGGTGCAGCTGCACACCAGGCATGGTCGGCTAATTTATTTACAACAGTATCTGATATGTTTCCTAAAAAGGCTATTGGATCTGTAACAGGTATTGGTGGTTTAGCTGGTGGAGCAGGTGGGGTATTAGTACAAAAAATAGCAGGCAGATTAACAACGATTCATGCCGATAATCCTCAGATAGCATACACTATTATGTTTGCTATATGTGCGCTGGCATATATTACTGCATGGATAATAATGAAAGCATTGGTGCCAAAGTATAAACCTATTACCGATTTGTAATTCATTTTAGAATCACGGATTATATTGATTGCACAGATGTCACGGAATAAAAGAATGCTGATCTGTGAAATCCGTTAATCTTTTAAATCTGTGATTCAGATAATTAAAGATTTTTTTGCAACCAGCATTTGTTCCTTATTCAACATTCTTGTGTCACTCACTTGTACTTTTATATCTTTATGCAACTTTAAGGATGTTATTAAAAAAGCCGACTTTTATAAAATCAATATATAAAACCATTACTAATTTTTAATTCTCAAGAATGTGAAAATCGGATTATTAATTTCTCTATCTGTTACAATGTTTCTTGTCGGTTGTAGTCAAAATGATATTAACGACAAAAGTAAACGTAATCAATATTGGGCATGGTGGATTGATGCTAAGACAGGAAAAGCACAATGGATACCTCTTAGTGATCATCCAACCTGGCAAAATGGAGATTACACTGAATTTTATTTTGATGGGCAAATACATTCAAAGGGCAGAATTAAAGATGGTAAAAATGTTGATACAACTTATTTGTACGATTTAAAAGGTGACCTTTATTCCTATAGTTACATAGAAGACGATTCAACCAAATTCTTCTTTATTCACAATGGGCCAATAAAGATATATAATGGAAGTGGCAAGCTCTGGCAAGTTGCAATAATTCAAGACCATAATAGATACGGTGGAAATATGTTTGCTCAATATTATGATAACGGTAGATTAGATGTTGCGTTTAATTATTCTAATGGTATTGGTTGGCATGTTGAATACTATGAAAATGGAAATCTTAAAGATAGTTCCTTTACAATGGATAGTATATTTAAAACTAATAATAGCTATCATACATACAAAAAGTGGGATGGAAATGGTCAATTATATGTTTCTTATGATTTGAAAAATGGTAAATATAATGGTATGAAAAAAGTGTATTATGTAAATGGTCAAATTCAGGAGGCTCTTCCGTATGTTGATGATAAACCGGAAGGAACAGCAACTGATTGGTATGAATCAGGAAAAATTAAAGATTATATTAATTTTAAAGATAGCATTAGAGAAGGAGTAACTACAGTATACTATGAGAGTGGGCAGATTGAAGATATAGGTAATTTTAAAAATGACTTGCTTATGGAATTAAAAAGTTATGATGAAGACGGGAAATTAATTAAAGATACTTTATTTGAAAATGGCAAAAAGGTAGAATTTTAAGAGCAGGCATTTATTCCTATATTTGAAAAATTGCAACTCAATATTTATATCAGCTAATCTAAAAACACAACAGTTATGAAAGTGATCCTTATTTCATTCGTATTTATTCTTATTCAATCAAGTCTAATCGCTCAGGACAAAGGGGATAACACATTGATCATCCCACACCATATAAGCTATAGTAAAATTAAATTACTCTTATTTCAAAGAGGATATGTATTTGAAAGCTCCGATACTTCTTTTATTACAACTAAATTCAAAGAATTGCCCAACTCATCACTTGCAGTATTATTTAATATTGCTATTACCGAAACGGAAGTTATTATAAAAGGCTTCAACAATCAGCGAAGCGATAAATCTCCTTCACAAATTGAATTTAATTATGTTTTCCATAAACCTACAGCCGAATGGGAGGAGATAGACGACTTTGCAAAACTTCTTTCGCCTGATGTTCGTTATACAAAACAGTAATTTATGAGACATTGCAATAAAAAAGGCATAGTTAGTTTTCTAACTATGCCCAACGTTTTATAGGAATGTGGTTTAATTAATTAGCTCTTTGTATTTTTCCTTTAACTATAGGAAGAGTAAACATTAATATTGCTGCCC
>Ga0207035_1010_pt1 | contig 69192 bp, 53 predicted proteins | sample Alteio_BWMinCont_77_FD_153272 | JGI IMG/M metagenome (GOLD analysis project Ga0207035, IMG submission 153272) | Enriched cells from forest soil in Barre Woods Harvard Forest LTER site, Petersham, Massachusetts, United States -... | ecosystem: Environmental > Terrestrial > Soil > Temperate forest >... | reverse complement strand
CGGGTCGCTATTCTGCAGCTGCGTGGTGAACGTAGTGACCTGATCCTCGATCTGCTGCTCAACGGTTGGACGAAGTTCGGTGTCAACAATTCGCTCAAGGAAGGCATAGGCCATCTTTGTCATCCCAGTACTCACAGCATCCGAGCAGCCACCGCTGAGCACATCTGACAAAAACGGGAAGCTCCCTGTCGGGTCGACCACGGGAGCAGTAACAATGACATGTCCCTGCGCACCCGAAATGTTCAACTGTATGTGAAAGTCCATGTCCGCATCGAACCAGTCCGGAACATTGATCGTGATCGGTATGTGAATGTCGACCAGACCATTTGAGCCTGCGGTGACTGTCGATCCGCCGTCTCCCAGCGAGAAATTGTCGCTTCCAGCGAATGCGGAGTCCAGTTTGTTTTTGAGTAGACCAGTAAGGATTGAAGCGGGGATTGGCTGGTCCTGGCAATCACTGGTGTTCACCAGGACGATGATGGATTTCAATATCCTTGCGTCAAAGGGAATGGGCGGATCATTGATCACCGCCGCCAGTGAGAAGCTTGTCCGCTGCGTTACCGTAAAGGTCTTGCTTCCACTAGTCCCAACCTCTTGTCCATTCAGCGAGATAAGAATGTCAAATCCGGTGTCGCTAGGCACGCTTACATTCCAGGTGGCGGTTACTGTGCCATCAGGAGTTACTTTTGCAGGAAGCACAGTAAACGAGTTCAGCTTTACTTTTTTGAGCGCAGCGGCCTCGGCTGGCGTCGGGATGTGCGGCTCGATTGAGGGGGCGTTTGGTTCTTTGTGTTTTGGCATATATCACCTCGGAGAATGGGGTTCTCCTATCGGCTGATAGTGCGAGAAGGGAACTTTCGTTTCACGTTTCGGTGATTTTGCGGATAAAGCTCATGCCCGCGCTTGAATCAGGGATGATCGTCGTTTCGCCTGCGACTCCACTCCGGCCTACGGCAGTAAGGTGCGGTCCGTCGGACCGGCGCCCGTCTCTGCGAAATGTATAGTTCCGCGTCCTACCAGCCCGCTTGTCATGGAGGTCACTTGCTGAAGTATGTAGCTCGAACCTTTCACTGTGGAAACTATCGCCAGCCATTCTCCCACTTGTACGTCGTCCAGTGCGCTCATCAGCTATACGATAACTGTATGCCTGCTTTTGACCTACCGGAATTTGTATCCGGTTGCTCGCCGCTGAAAATTCAGGCAGACGGGAACGGAAATGACACAAGAAAATATCGATCAAATCGGACAAGCGGAAACGCAATTCGAGCAAGGATATGGTGATCGCTGGCGCGATGTCTCCTATTGGGAAGATGCCAGTGAATCATGGCAAGGAGGCTGGAGAGAAGCCAACCTTGTCCTCCGCAGGTCGAGTGGTGAGACAATTCGTTAACGCAAACAAACATTTTGTGCTGCCTTCCAAATTTACGCCTTAGTTTTCTTCTTTCGGCGCAGCACGAAAGAAGAGGTACAAATTTCGCGGGCTGAGCCGCGTGATTGAACCGACCTCAGCTCCGCTGCTATTCCCGTTTGAAAACAAGGATGATTGGCTTGCCCTGATTGGCAGGGTGCTGTGGCTCAGTCATTGTCTGAAGGTCGGGAGAAAGCTGGAAGTCGTCGGTGCTCTGCATCTGGCCCTTCAGCTTGTTCGTCAGTTCGAGGCGGCGATCACTGATCCGGCATCAGCCAGCAGCTGGCGCCCTGATCGTGAATTTCGCGATCAGGGCGCCGCTCGGTGTGCAGGAAGTGTGCCCGAGAAAACAAAGCGGGAGACGAATCTGCCCGGCCTCCCGGAAGAACTGTTATTGACTAGCGCAAATCGGTGGCATCTCCGACGCGGATGGTCGATTTGAACAATCTGAGTGAGACAATCGTGCGATCAGTTTGACATCACAAATTGACCGACGTTGCCGGAGAATTCTACAATTTGCTCGATTTCATCCAGGGTGAATGATGTCGCGGGGTTCAGATCACCGAATTCGTCTTTGTCCCTCGGATAGCGCGACGGAAGGCTTGATGAAGACATGGTTTCAGCAATACTCCTGGCTGGCAATCCATATGACGGCAGCGTGGCTCTTATTGGGGCCGTTGCTGGGCTGCCACATGCAGCCGAAGGTGGCCGGTGCGGGTTCAACCACAGGCCATCACCTTGACTTCAACCAGGACGTGCAGCCTGTGCTGGCCAGCCACTGCTTCAGCTGCCACGGGCCCGACCCGCAAATGAGGAAAGGCGGCCTACGGTTAGATCTGGCTGAGTATGCACTCAGAAAGCGCGACGGTCACCCGAACGCCATTATTCCCGGTCACCCGGAAACGAGCGAATTGATCAAGAGAATCGAGTCGCACGACCCACATTACCTGATGCCGCAGAATGCACAGGGGCAAGCCAGCGCCATGCAGCCGGAAGAGATTGCTGTTTTGCGTGAGTGGATCAAGGAGGGTGCTGTCTATCGTCCGCATTGGGCTTTTGAGAGACCAGTACGGCCTACAGTGCCGACGCCTTCACGAGACGCCTCATGGATCAAGACGCCAATCGATGCTTTCCTGCTGGCACGGATGCAGAAAGAAGGACTGCATCCTTCGCCGGAGGCCGATAAAGAAACATTAATCCGAAGAGTAACTCTTGATCTGACCGGGTTGCTGCCTAAGCCGGAGGAAGTGAAGGCTTTCCAGGCCGACACATCACCCGATGCTTATGAACATCTGGTGGACAGCCTGCTGGCGAGTCCCAGCTATGGGGAACAGCGCGCACGTTATTGGATGGACTACACGCGCTATTCCGACACTTATGGCCTGCACTTTGATAATAGCCGTGACATCTGGCCATGGCGTGATTACGTGATCCGGTCCTTCAACAGCAATAAGCCCTTTGACCGCTTCGCCATGGAGCAGATAGCAGGCGACATGATGAAGGCAGACAATATCGATCCGCTGATCGGCAGCGGGTATGTGCGCATGGGGCTGAGCAGTAATGAAGGCGGCACGATCCCGGAAGAACTGAAGGTAAACATCGCGCGCGACCGGACGGAGGCGTTCGGCGCGATGTATCTGGGTCTGACGGTAGGCTGCGCTGTTTGTCACGATCACAAGTACGACCCGACGACGCAGAAAGACTTCTACTCGCTGAGCGCCTTCTTCAACAATATCGACGAAGTGCCGTATAACAAGGACCGCCCGGTGTGGACCCCAGTTGCGCGTGTGCCGCTGCCAGAGCATCAAGCCGCATTCAACCAGATTATCCAGAAACAGACCGCGCTTCGTAGCCAGCTTGAAGACATACGCAACCACGATCACGCTCTAGTGGAGCAATGGCTGCAGTCGGGCCAGAATCGGCCACAGGCGGTATCGAGCGAAAATCTGGTGTTGCGGTTGCGGCTGGATGAAGGCGGAGGTGAGGTGCTGAAGAACAGCGCGCCACAGGCCAGCCCGGCGAGTTTTCCTATTGGCAAGATCAAACCGGAATGGGGTGAAACTACCTGGTTGTGGCCGGACTTCCGGCTGGACACGGGTACGCGCATTGATCTGGGCCAGACGGGAGACTACGACTGGAACCAGCCATTCTCGCTTGGCGGCTGGATCATGCTGGACAATGGTCCTGGCTACACTCTTGGCAACGCTGAAGGAGCGCTGTTCTCGAAGATGGATACAACCCAGCACAACCGCGGCTGGGACTTGGCAATCAGGAACGGCATCCTCACTGTCCACCTCATCAATCAGGCACCCAAGGATCTATCCGATCCAAAGCGGGATCCGAAGAACGCTGCTAAAAAGAAAGGCTTGCCGAATGCAGAAACCTTCCGCTATCCCACGCCAGTGGACCTGACGGCGAAGGAGCTGGCGCCGAACAAGTCGGCTGAGGACAAGAAAGACGAAGCAAAAAGGAAGGCGGACGAGGCGAAAAAGAACGCCGAAGAAGCGAAGAAGAGAGCTGAGGAAAAGAAGAAGGAAGAGGAGGCAAAGAAGAAAGAGCCTCCGATGGTGGGCATCGAGGTGGCAACCATCGATCCGCTTCCGCCTGACGGTGACTGGCGGCACGTCAGCTTTACCTATGATGGCTCAGGCAAAGCAGCAGGCGTGAAGATCTACATCGACGGCAAGCCGGTGGTGACACACACTATCTCTGACAGGCTCAACTGGTCGACAATTCGAACACAGGCGCCAATGCAGCTGGGCTGGCGTTATCCAGAAACCGGCGGGGTTCACGACACCCGCTACCAGGATCTGCGTCTCTACAGCCGGGCGGTCTCCCCTGAGGAAGTCAGTCGTCTACCTATGGAGGACAATGTCGCCGAGATCATCTTGCATCCCGAGAAGGGGTGGAATCGCGACCAGTGGCACACCGTCAACGAGTATTACCTGAACAGCGTTGACTCTTCCTATCGTGCCATCCATGCGAAAATCACTGAGCTGGATAAGCAAATGGTGAAGCTGTCGGCTGGCGGTCCGCTTTCTCTTGTGGCATGGGAGAAGCCCGAAGTGGCATATGCCAACGTGCTTACACGCGGAATGTACTCGGCACGGGGAGAGCGAGTGGAAGCCGATACGCCGCATTACCTGCCGCCGCTGCCGGCTGGCGAACTACACAATCGGATGGCCCTGGCGCAGTGGGTGGTCAGTCCTGAAAATCCATTGACGGCGCGGGTGACGGTCAACCGAATGTGGTACGAGCTATTTGGTACGGGTATCGTCGAGACTACGGAAGATTTCGGGATCATGGGCCAACGGCCATCTGACCCTGAGCTGCTGGACTGGCTGGCAGTAGAGTTTCGCGAGGGCGGCTGGGATATCAAGCACATGTATAAGCTGATGGTGATGTCTGCGGCTTACCGGCAGAGCGCCAGATCGACGCCGGAGCAACTGGCAAAGGACCCGAAGAACCTGCTGCTGTCGCATGGGCCGCGCTTCCGGATGGATGCCGAGATGTTGCGGGATATCGCTCTGCAGTCAAGCGGTCTGCTTGTGAACAAGATTGGTGGGCCCAGTGTGAAGCCATATCAGCCTGCCAATGTCTGGGAGCAAGTGAGTTACTCGAGCAGCGATACGCTGCACTACGTGCAGGATCATGACAACCGACTATACCGCAGGAGTCTTTACACCTATTGGAAGCGGATGGCGATGTTGCCGGACATGGACGCTTTCGATGCGCCCATGCGTGATATGGCCTGCACCCGCAGGCAGAGGACCGATACACCTTTGCAGGCGCTGGTAACGATGAACGATGAGCAATGGGTCGAGGCATCGCGTGCTCTGGCGCAAAGGGTGATTCTGGAAAGCGGACATCAACCGCAAGAGCGCATCAATCTAATGAGTGAAATACTGCTCTCGCATGAGCCCCGTCCGCAAATGGTAGCCGTTCTTGAGAACTCGCTCGATCAGATGAAGAAGCACTACGCGTCCGATCCGAAGGCGGCACATGCGCTGCTTGGAGTGGGAGAATCAACGTTCAATCCATCGATCCCGGAACCCGAGCTGGCCGCCTGGACGATGGTCGCCAGCGAAATGCTCAACCTGGACGAGACAGTAACCAAGTAGGAGAAGCGATGAAGCAACATCCGCTTTGCACCGATTGCGAAACTGGCGCCGATGTCATGAACATGCCCGTACCCGCGAATCTCAAGCAGGAGTGGGCAGCCCTTCAGACGCGGCGCAGTTTTCTCGGTCGTACCGGCAAGGTGCTGGGCTGGGCAGCACTCTCCAGTCTTATGGGCGACCGGGGCCTGAACCGCTATGCCCATGCGGCTGGTTCAACTTCGCGCATTGCGACGCCTGAAGAGCTCAAGCTGCCGCACTTCGCTCCCAAGGCCAAGCGTGCCATCTACCTCTTCATGTCGGGCGGTCCGCCGCAGATCGACATGCTTGATTACAAACCGAACCTGTCTGCGCTCTACAACCAGGATTTGCCCGAGTCGATCCGCGGCGGACAGCGCCTTACCGGCATGACCAGCGCCCAGGCACACTTTCCCATTGCTCCCTCGCACTGGACCTTCAAGCGCTATGGGCAATCAGATGTACATGTCAGCGAACTCCTCCCGTATACGGCGCAGATCGTAGATGATCTGACCATCATCAAGTCCACCAATACCGACGCTATTAACCATGAGCCGGCGATCATGCTCATGAACACGGGCAACATGAATGCAGGCAAGCCATGCCTCGGCTCGTGGCTCGCTTATGGACTCGGCAGCATGAATGACAACTTGCCTACATTCATCGTGCTGCAGACCAGATTGAACCCTAAGGAGAACAATCAGCCTGTATCGTCGCGTCTCTGGAGCAGCGGTTTTCTTTCCTCTCAGTATGCGGGTGTGGGCCTGCGATCTGTCGGGGATCCTGTGCTCTATCTTTCCAACCCCGATGGCATGGACCGCGAAGTTCGTCGCAAGATGCTCGATGCGGTTGAGGAACTGAACCGGCAGACGCTGGCTGAACTCGGCGATCCTGAGACTAATGCGCGCATTGCGCAGTACGAGATGGCCTACAGAATGCAGGCATCCGTGCCAGAACTGGTTGATCTCAGCAAAGAACCGCAGTCCACCTGGGACCTCTATGGCGAAGAAGCGAAGGAGCCAGGCACATTCGCCTACAACTGCCTACTCGCTCGCCGCATGGCCGAGCGCGGGGTGCGATTCACCCAAATTTACAAGCGCGGATGGGATGTGCACGGCGACGTCATGGGTATTCTTCCGGTGCTGTGTCGTGAAACCGACCGCGGCTGCTATGCCTTGGTGACAGACTTGAAACGGCGCGGCTTGCTTGACGATACGCTGGTGATCTGGGCAGGCGAATTTGGCCGCACGGTTTACAGCCAGGGAGGGCTTTCAAAAGAGAACTACGGACGGGATCATCATCCGCGCTGCTTCACCACGTGGATGGCGGGCGGCGGTGTGCATGCTGGCATCATCTACGGAGAGACCGATGACTTCAGCTACAACGTTGTCAAAGACTCTGTACCTGTGCGTGACTTTAACGCCACCATCCTGCATTGCCTCGGTATCGACCACAACCGGTTCACGTACAAGTTTCAAGGTCTCGACCAGAAATTGACCGGAACCACACCGGCCAGTGTGGTGCAGGGACTTCTTGCGTGACAGTCGCTAAAAATGTGGCCAGACTGCCGCGCTCATCGCTCTTGAAACTTCGCTTCGCAAAGCTGACTACGCCGGTATCACTGCTTGTGGTTGTCTTCTCTGCACTGCTGCTGTTATTACCTGTAATCTTCCGCTTAAACGGCAAACCGCATGCTGACTGGCAGCAGTTCCTTGGACGATTCCATCCGCTTGTTATTCACTTGCCTATCGGTTTTCTCGTTCTGGTGCCCCTACTTGAGATCGCCGGACGCAAGCGACCCGCATTGCGTGAGACCGCCAGGTTTGTACTTCTGCTTGCCTTTGTCAGTTGCTTGGGTGCGGTCACATTAGGATATCTATTGGCCTATGGCAGCGGCGCTCAGGGCACAACTGTCGTCCGCCATATGTGGGGAGGAATCACGCTGACAATCGGCGTGCTTCTCTGCATGCTAGCACGGCGCACCAGACCCGGGGCCAACGCATCCGGCGTTTACCCCGTAATACTCACAATTACTCTTCTATTGTTAGCCTGGACTGCTCACCAGGGTGGCTCCCTCACTCATGGCAGCAACTATCTCACTGAATATCTTCCTGCCCCGTTGCAGCGTTTTACTATGAGGAGCCAGGCGAAAGCTGACCCCGGCTCGTTCTACGCCCAGCACATCAATCCGATCTTCGACGCGAGCTGTGTTAGCTGCCATGGCAAGAGCAAGGTACAAGGTGGCTTGCGTTTGGACTCCTATTCCTCGCTCATGAATGGCGGCAAGGATGGCCGCGTCATCGCCGCTGGTAAACCCAACGAGAGCATCCTTCTTCAGCGCATTACGCTACCCACAGACAACAAGCGCTTCATGCCCGCCGAAGGTCACCCACCGTTGACCGCAGAACAAATCCGCTGGATCAGGACCTGGATCGAGCAGGGTGCCTCGTCGACTGCAACCTCGCTCCAGGGCATCGTCTTTGCAGAAGCGCCGAAGGATCCGCCAATCGTGCCCGTAGGCGACTACAGCAGCCTCATGGCCGAAATTCATCAGATGCAAAGCGGCGAAGGGGCAAAACTGTTATCCGTCTCGTCCAAGCCTTCCGATGGTTTGATTCTTCGTACCGTCGATGTTGCTTCCAGTTTTGGGGACGCGCAACTGGCGCAGTTTCAGAAATTCGCTCCATATATCGTCGAAGTTGAACTTGGACGAACCAACGTTACGGATGCGTGCTTTGATATGTTGTCGAAGTTCACAAATCTGCGCGCTATTCATCTGGAAGGCACAGAGGTAACTGGCGCTGGCATCTCCAAACTTGCGGTACTACCACGTCTGGTCTACATCAATCTGAGTGGCACGAAGATGGCTGAGGAGGCCGCGGCGCATCTCGCCTCCATGAAGAACCTTCGCCATGTCTATCTCTTCAGTACTCCCGCACAGCCTGCACCTGCTGCTGCGCCATCGGGTGTTGCGCAGAATTCTGCTGCCGGGGCCAAATTATGAACAGGACAAAAGCGATGCAACGACCCTCCGCGCACCCTCTCTCAGAGAGCTTCGACCGGCGACGATTCTTCACTTCAGCCGGAGCCCTTGCTCTAACCGCACTAGCTGCGCCGTCGGCAACGACGGCTGAGTCACACTGCAGCACGCAGGAGTTTCTGACGGGCAACGGCGAGTGGACCTACCGCGTTGTCCCCAATTGGGGACAGCTGCCCTCGGGAACTACCTTTGGCGGCACGCATGGCGGTATCGCTACAGACAATGCTGGCCGCGTCTATATCAGTACGCAGAGCGCCACAGGGGTACTGGTCTTCAGCCCAGAAGGCACGCTCCTCAAGACCATCGTCAGCCAATATCCTGAAGTTCATTCCCTGGTGCACGCGGAAGAAAACGGCGAGGAGCTTTTCTATGCGACTGTGCAGAAAGGGAATCCGCAGGAAAACTGGCTCTTCATCAAGATCAGGCCCGACGGCAGTGTCGTCCAGAAGCTCAGCGCGCCGCCCGAAGCTGGTTTTAAAACCGCCAATGAGTGGCGGCTGACAGCAGCGGTTCCCGCACCGGACGGCTCCCTCTTCATCGCCAATGGCTATGGCGATTCTCGCCTCCTCCGTTTTGACAAGAAGGGAAATTATCTCGCAGCGTATTCAGGCAAGGGCTCCGAAGAAGGGATGATGAACTGCAGCCACGGCATGGCAGTCGATACACGTTACGACCAACCACTCCTGTTAATCTGCGACCGCGAAAACCGTCGTCTTTGCCATTTCGATTTCGACGGCAAATTCGTTCGCACGGTCACGCAGCACCTGCGCCGTCCCTGTCAGATTAGTTTCTACGGCGACTACGCAGTGATCTCCGAATTGGAGGGCCGTGTGACTATCCTTGACCGGTACAACGTGCCCGTGGCGTTCCTGGGCGATAACAGCGACAAGAAGCAGTGGGCTAATTACAACGTTGATCCCAGCCAGGTCGCGCCCGCAATTTTCACAGCCGCTCACGGCTGCTTCATCGACAAAGAGGCGAATATCTACATCTCAGACTGGAATCAGACCGGTCGCATCACCAGGCTTACACGAGCGATTACCTGTGGGAAGTTCGTCGAGTAGCCGGAGGCCGCATATTCGATCTCCCTATCGAGGGTTGGCAGTCATCTGGCTGAAAGTCACGGGCCATTTAGCTGTGCGGATTGCTAAGACCAGAGCAGTAGCGATCATAAGCGACGGTCCCAGCTTCGGCCAGTCTGTGGTCACGATGCAGCCGCCGATCTCTGGTTCTGAGGATATTGCTGGTCCTCCGCGACCATGCCTCAAAGTCAAATGAAAGTTTGCCTCTAAAGATTTCGTGAGCGATCTGTGAAACGCATCTTGATGGGGCCGAGGCGAGGGCGGCAGTGTTAAGCGATGAGAGCGGAAGCAAAAATCCAAATTCCTCCCGTGAATGGAGGATGCTATCGATAATGATCGACGAGCATGATGTCGCTGTTCACATCGCCGACGAGTGAATACTGGATCCAGCGGCCATCGGGAAGACCGATAGGCCGCTCCCGAAATACTTGTCCACTTCAAAAATTGGGCGGATCTCCTCGGTGGCAAAATCGAAGTAGCTGAGCGATCTAGGCGCCTCGGCAGGAACAAAATAGATTCCTCCTGGAGAGAGGGCCCAAAGGCCGGCGTGGCTCACGCAGGATTGGTCGAAGATTTCATAGAGGAGATAGGGCGGCGCGCTCTTTTGGCGTGAGCCGTTCAAGCAGCAGCAAGAATGCTGTTGTCAGCGATACGGCAAACTTCCCATCCACGGCGGGAGGCGTCGTGAGATGGATGGGTCTTAATGCGGAACTCCATTTTCAGCGAACGCGCGGCCGAGAATCAATCAATATATTTCGCCGCTTTATAGCACACGGCTTCGAGAACCTCATACCAGCGATGGTTTGGTTCCGTATCAATTCTTAGCCGGCTGATTCCGGTATCAGCCCACGCTTCTTCTATGGTAGGCGAGTAGACACTTATCTCTAACATCGTCAAGGAGCGCTGGACCCGTTCGGGCGACATCCTTTTGTATTCGGCTTGAAGTTCATCCTTGAGCGAAGCAGCGAGGTGCTGAATCTCGGTCTTCGCCTCCGACGTGAGTGATTTCGTTTCCAGTAGCTCGATTGCCCGTGCCGCTCGGTCCGGATGGATGCCAAACGGGCCAAAATTTCGTCGCGTGTCATTCTCCTTACATTCTATGTAAAGATTCCGATCGAACATACTTCTCCATCGGACATCGATGACGACGGAGCTGAAGTGAGAATGAACATAGATTTCAGAACGTCCGTCTTCTTTGATCACAATAGACGGCGCGAGCGTCATTGGCACATCGTCGAGGAGACCATGATGCAGCTCGGCATTCTTGGCGCAGCTATCGGCCGCCATACAAGGCAATAGGCGAAGTTCGAGCGTGGAGATCATGAAGAGGTATACCGGTCGATGACTCTTGGGTCGTATCATTGCTGTAATCACAATGTTGCAGGTGTTAGGCTTGCTCTACTAGGTTTACTGGAGGAAAGATGAGCATAACCGGCGCTGTAGCCGAACTGAACAAGGAAATTGAACGTCTGACAAAGATCCGTGACTCGCTTTTGCAGGGTGTATCACCTCCGGGGACTACCGCGACTGTTCCAGCAAAGAGGCCTGAGTCACAGAAGAAATCTGCTGGTCTCACGACATCAGTCTCTGCGAAGAAGTCCGTTCCTGCGAAGAAAAGAGTAATGTCCGCTGCCGCCAAAAAGAAGATCTCTGAAACGCTAAAGGCGCGATGGGCTGCGACAAAGAAATCTAGGCCAGCGAAATAGCCAGGCGAGGTGAGGCGACCCCGTCTCACCTCACTCATCGAACCACATCTGCTAGACCAGAATGATGAGAGCCCTATTGCAGGCGGCTTCCTCGATACCGTCGTCTTATGCCTCGCCTTTTCTTAATCTCGGTGAGGAACCACGGATTGCCGTGCAGAACCGCATGGCTTTCCAAGGTGAGTTCTTCGTTGACCGGTATGGTAAGGAGCAGGCAAAACGTACGCCGCCCATACGCGGGATGTTGGAGTTAGGAGAGCCAATCGGAGCCGGCACCGATGCAACGCGCGTGTCCAGCTACAACCCTTACCTTTCCTTGTATTGGCTCATTACGGGCAAGAACGAGATCTTCGCCTATATCCGGAGGAGAATCGATTCGATAGAGGAGAAGCACTGAAGCTCTACACGATAGGAAGCAGTTGGTTTTCCACAGAGGATTGGGAAAAGGGAGCTATCGCACCTGGGCAACATGCAGACTTGGCAATTCTCTCCGCCGATTATTTCTCCATTCCGGAAGAAGAGATCAAACTCAAGCCTAACACTTACGTTTCACTACGCACGATCGCGGCGCATGGGAGGAGTTTATCCGTTTCCTTCAGTTCCTCCGCGTGACCCCGGCCCCATTCCTCAAGAAACGACAAGAGAGGCTTTAAGCTCATCCCCAACTGAGTTAGCACATAGTCGACACGCTGTGGCTCCTGGGCGAAACTCTGTCGATAGACAAGGCCATGTTCTTCCAGCGCCCTTAGCTGTTCTATCAGGACCTTCTGCGAGATGCCCTCTATTCGGTTTTCGAGTTCGCAAATTCTTTTAGGGCCGTTCAATAAGACGTAGATAATAATTGCCTTCCAGCGGCCTGAGACGACACCCAGCGCTCTTTCGACGGGCAAGCCCGGTAGTTCTTTTATAACCTTCATGATGCAAACCAAATTGTGTGTAGATTCATAAAACTGCTTGATCTAGCCTCTCTTGAGATGTATTGCAAGGGAGAACGATTCATGCCCGCACTATTCGACGCTTACACATTTGGCGACAAAATGACCGTTACGAACCGCATTGTGATGGCGCCAATGACCAGAACCCGGACGTCTGATGGCGATGTGCCAAATGCGCTGATGGCAAAGTACTATGCCCAACGTGCCAGTGCCGGACTGATTGTGACCGAGGCGACCGATGTGTCGGAACACAGCAAGGGATACGCACGGACGCCTGGTATCTATACGAAGGCCCAGGTCGAGGGTTGGAAGTTGGTGACAAGAGAAGTCCATCGAAGTGGAGGCAAGATTTTTCTGCAAGTCTGGCATGTCGGTAGAATGGCGCACACTTCGCTTATGCCAAATGGAGAAGCACCCTGGGGAGTGACTGACGAGAAAGCGAGTGAGTCCGACGTATTCGCTCACGATGCCGATGGCAAGCTCACCTTCATGCGTGCCAGCCCACCCCGGCAGATCATGACGGAAGAAATATCCGAGTTGTTGAAGGAATTCACATTGGCATTCAAGAATGCGAAACTCGCCGGATTCGACGGCGTGGAAATACATGCCGCCAATGGTTATTTGTTCGACCAGTTCATGAATTCAGTTCTCAATACGCGCGCTGACAGGTACGGCGGCAAAACACCTCAAAGTCGCACGCGTTTTCTCCTCGAAGTGGTTGATTCTGCGATACGGGAATTGGGCGCACACAATGTCGGAGTAAGGGTTTCGCCGTTCGGCAGGTACAACAGTATGCCAGCTGACCCGCGCGTTGAAGAAACTTTACTGCACTTGTGCAATGAGTTGACCCTCCGCAAGATCGCTTATTTGCACGTGCTCTACGAGTTGATGCCTACAGGGAACATGCAGGACAGCGAGTTCAACCAAGCCCACCTTAGTGCCGATCTCGTGCGGAAAATTCGCAAGGCATTCCATGGTGCACTGATCTGGTGCGGTGGATTTACTCGAGGGAGCGCCCAAGACGCCCTGGACACAGGCTTTGTGGATCTGATTGCCTTCGGTAGGCCGTTTATCGCCAATCCGGATCTAGTGGCCCGCTTCAAAAATGATTGGCCGCTGGCGGATGCTGACAGGTCAGTCTTGTACACCAGAAGGGGTGAGAAGGGTTACACCGACTTCTCGAATTTCATCCCTGACGATAGTAGTCCGCTGTAACTCATTCGCCTCTTTCAAGAGAAACCATTGAAGGACCGCGCTCGGCACTGGAGCCTAGCGTGGTAATGGAATGCGGTAGCCGAACGGCCTGCGCGTGACTGCTTCTCGTTTGTCGTCAACACGCAGAGACATTTCGGAAACACCTTGAGATCGTTCACAAACTGCTTCAATTGCTAAAGCTACCGACTCAGTCCACGAGTACCCCACACCACATTCCTATGCAGGAAAGGAAAATGTTAATGACCGCAGACAATATGAACGGCATCTATGTACCCGCGCTCAAGGCTTTTGTGGATTGCGTAAAGAATGACCCGGATCAGAGAACGGCTTCATTCAAGGTCAAGACAGAATGGAAAGGGCAAGCAAAAACGATCACCACAATATCGGACTACGGGCTCGGCGGCAAGAAATTTAGTCGCAATTTTCAGATTCACGCCGATGAGCCTCATGAGCTTCTTGGCGGGAACACGGCCCCGAATCCGCAGGAACTTTTGATGGCAGCCCTGAACGCCTGTTTGTCGGTTGGGTATGCAGCAAACGCTGCGGCGATGGGAATAGACCTGAGAAAGCTGGAGATCGAAACGGAAGGCCAGTTGGACCTGCGTGGGTTTCTGGGACTCGACTCGACCGTCAAGCCGGGTTACGAAGAGATACATTACACAGTCGTCGTAAAATCTTCGGCCCCACAGGAAAAGCTCGAGGAACTGCATCAATCGATCATGAAGACATCCCCGAACTTTTCCAATTTCGCGACATCGATCCGGATGGTTCCCAATCTTATAGTGGACAACTCGTAACAGATCCATCCAGCAGCGCATAAAGGATAATCGCCTTCCAGTGCCCGTTCGACGGGCAAGTTCGGCAAATTCTTGATGATCTTCATTTGCAACCACTAACCGAACCGTGTGTAGATGTGACGGTTACTGAAAAGTAAACTTCCGACTATGATACTTCTCTTCGAGCCTCAATTGCTTGGCGGCACTGTTCCGCTGAAGAACCGCATTGTCATGGCGCCCATGACTCGCACGCGGACGTCCGATGGTGATGTTCCTAATGAGCTGATGGCCACCTATTATGGGCAGCGGGCCAGTTCCGGCCTGATCGTGACCGAGGTAGCCAATGTTGCTCCATCTAGCAAAGGCTATGCTCTGATGCCCGGCATCTACACGGAAGCCCAGCGGCAGGGCTGGCGTTTGGTGACCGATGAAGTTCACCGCAATGGTGGCACAATATTTTTGCAAGTATTTCACGTCGGCAGAATGGCGCATCCGTCGCTGATGCCAAACGGTGATGCCCCTTGGGGTGTGACCGAACAAAGAGCCGAACATTCCGACGTGTTCGCCCATGGACCGGATGGCCGGCTGGGCTATATGCGAGCGGGCACTCCGAGACGCCTCAGTACGGATGAAATTTCGGCTTTGGTCGGCACTTTTTCCCAAGCCTTCCTTAACGCGCGGCAGGCCGCCTTTGATGGTGTCGAAATCCATGCAGGCAACGGCTATCTGATCGACCAGTTTATGAACTCGGTGCTCAATACGCGCTCCGATCGCTATGGTGGAGGTAGCTTGGAAGATCGTACGCGGTTCCTGATGGAAGTCGTTGAAGCGGCGGTGCGCGAATTGGGTCCAGGGCGCGTTGGCATACGCCTGTCTCCGTTCGGCGAGTTCAACTCTATGCCGGCGGACCCTCTTGCCGAGGAAACGTTGCTGTGCGTTTGCGATCAATTGGGTCGTCGCGGGATCGCATATATGCATCTGGTCTACGAACTGATGCCTGCGGGAAACATGGAGAGTGCCGAGTTTAAGAAACGCCACATTGATCACGCTGTGCTTGCCAAGGTTCGTGCGGCCTTTCCTGGCACAATCATCTGGTGCGGTGGCTTCACTAAACGCGAGAGCGCTCAGGCTGCGCTCGACACTGGGTTAGTCGACCTAATCGCCTTCGGCAGACCATATATCGCAAACCCGGACCTTGCTGAGCGGCTTGAGCATGGGTGGCCGTTAGCCGAAGCGGACCGATCAACTTATTACACCCGATGCGGCGAGTTGGGTTACACGGACTTCCCTGCATATCCAAGCGGTAGCTCTGCAGGCGGCGCAGCCTGACTGCTCCGGATCGACGTCATGCGGAATCTGGACGACTGTCACTACGTGGCAAAGCAAGACATCTCCCTGGAAAGCGAGAACCGTTGAAGAACGTGACATCTGGTTGGCTACCTGTCTTCTCCCCCGTGAGGATGGGCCGCCTCTCATGTCCAATATTGTCTTACGCGGCCTTGGAAGTAGCGCGATCAAGGGCCTTCACAAAACGCTTAGCCATTTCGTGATCGGAAGGCGGGTTCTGGCCGGTGATGAGTTCTCGATCCTCGATCACAAATGGCTTGAAGATCCCTTTGTCCGAGATGGAGACGTCACCGCCGGCGATCTTCAGAGCGTCGTTGACATAGAAAGGAATTTTCCCGCCACCCATGTAGTGTTCTTCAGCATAGTGCTCCTCGTCGTTCGAGAAGATCGTCATGCGGTAACCCGCATATTGCCAACCCTCAGCAAGCCTCTTTGCCTCTTCCGGTTTGCCTGCTACAAGTGCGGCGCGGAACTCCTTCGCCTTCGGTATCGTCGCGGCTATGGCAATCGGTCCATGACAGAGAAGAGCCGTCGTCTTTCCCGACGAATGGGAATGACGAAGTATCTCCCCAAGATCCGGGTCCTGCATCAAGTCGACCATCGGTGGGTGTCCCCCTGGGGCATAGAACCCAATATATTTATCGAGACCCTCCTCAATCGCAGAACGAAATGAACGCAGCTCCTGCATTGCTGGGTGGGCATTGACGAAGTCGAGTGCCTTTCGGAGGGCCACTTCACTGCCCCCGAAGTGAGCAGCAGTAGCCGATTGAGGATCCATGACCGGCTTTGTGCCATTAGGCGTAGCCAGAACCATTTGGTAGCCGGCATCGAGCGCTGCCTGCACGGGTATAACGAGCTCGTTGAGGTAGTAGCCCGCGTGTTCATTCTTGCCATCCTTGAGGGTAATCGAGTCAACGCTGGAAGCGATGACGAGTATCGTGGGTGTGCTGCTCATAAGAATTCTCCTTCCGTTATGTCTGGTTTTCCGACATATTGCTATTCCGGTAAAGATGATGCATGGGCAATTAGCTCAAGCTTCGTCGTGATTTCTGTTTGCAAACAAACCTCTAGGTGGTCCGTCGTCAGTAGGGTGTCTGCCAGACATGCGGCAGATAGGGTTCTTCGAGCTTTGCCATCTCAGAGACTGTGAGTGAAATATCCAGAGCAGCGATAGCGTCTTCCAGGTGTTTTAGTTTGGTGGCACCGACGATGGTCGAAGACACACTGGGATGTTGTATGACCCAGGCCAATGCCACCTGTGCCTGCTGTGCCCCTTTTTCCGCAGCTATCTCGGTCAATCGATCAACCACCAGGCGGTCCTCCGACTCCGTGCCTCCGTAAAGAGCCTCGGCTACGGCGTCCGAAGCAAATCGTTGAGAACTGGACCGATCAGTCCACGGATGAGCCAGTCGTCCCCTCGCTAATGGACTCCAGGGGAGCACGCCAATTCCTTCTGCGACACATAGCGGGAGCATCTCTCGCTCCTCTTCGCGATACATCAAGTTATATTGAGGCTGCATACTGATGAAACGGCTCCATCCATGCTTGTCAGCCAGATATAGAGCTTTCGCGAACCTCCATGAATGCATGGAAGAGGCCCCGATGTATCGAACCTTGCCCGCTTTGATGACATCGTGGAGAGCCTCGAGCGTCTCTTCGATGGGCGTCGTTTCATCCCAGCGGTGGATCTGATAAAGGTCGATGTAGTCCATCCCAAGGCGTCTTAGACTGGCATCGATTTCAGCCATGATGGCTTTTCGCGATAGGCCGCGGCCGTTCACGTCCTCCCGCATGGGCATGAAGACTTTCGACGCGACCACCATTTCTTCGCGTTTGGCAAAGTCTTTTAGCGCACTGCCCAGAACCTCTTCACTGGTGCCTGCTCCATACATATTGGCGGTGTCAAAAAAATTGATGCCCGACTCAACGGCATGACGGATGATCGGCCGGCTTTGTTCCTCATTCAAAATCCACGAATGTCGTCCCTTCGTCGGGTCTCCGAAACTCATGCACCCAAGGCACACCCGAGAGACCATCAGTCCGGATTTACCTAGATTTTTGTACTGCATCTTATCTCCTTTCTGACACAACTCTAAGGACACGCCGACACCCTTAGCTGAAGTTCACTTGAAGTCTGTGGACACCGCAACCGTGCGCCACATCGCGGTTTCCTTTTCGACGAGAGCGTTCTTATCCGCAATTCGTTTTAAAGTGTCTGTCCCCAATGGCAAACGCACCGGCGGCTCAGCCGCCTTCACGAGTTGCAGAATCGCTTGAGCGAGCTTACTCGGATCACCGGGCTGTTGGTGGTTGTGGCCTTCCATAGAGTCGCGCATCTTGCCGACCGTGTCTGCATAGTCGCTGATGACACTTGCCGTCTTAATAAGGGAGCTGCTATCAAGGAAATCTGTCCGGAAGAAACCTGGCTCTACGACGGTCGCATGAATACCCAGGGGAGCAAGTTCATCATGGAGAGATTCTGTTAATCCCTCAACTGCGAACTTGGTTGACGAGTACACTCCCCAACCTGGATAGGAGCTATAACCACCGATCGAAGAGATATTAATGATGTGTCCAGACTTTTGTTTGCGCATTGAGGGAAGAACAGCGCGCGTTACATTGAGGAGACCAAAGACGTTCGTCCGATAAATATTCTCGACCTCCTGCGCGCTACTCTCCTCGACCGCACCGAGCAGTCCGTAGCCGGCATTGTTTACCAGTACATCGATGCGGCCGAACTGTTTCAGTCCAGCGTCAACTGCCTTCTTCGCCTGCAGTTCGTCGGTTACATCAAGAGCAACTGCAAAGGCGCTTGGATTGTTCGACAAATGATCGAGCGCATTTATATTCCGGGCTGTTGCAATAACGTTATCCCCGGCAGCAAGTATGGCCTTTGCGATTCCAACTCCGAAACCCCGAGAAGCCCCGGTAATCATCCATATCTTCTGTGCCATTATCTTGTCTCCGTTCCTTGGTTTTCGAAACTCAAGCCAGAAAGTCAGACGCTGCGCAACTGTTCTTTGGCGATCCACTCCAGCAGGAAAGCGGGACAATTCCTGAGCTCAACACCTTTGCGTTCGCAAGCTGCAAGAAAAGTTACAACATCGCGATCGACGAGCAGGACTTCCATCAGATCGAGGATTGCACCGTGCCATTCCTCACCGATCAACTCCTTGATCGTACCCACGTGCTCAGCCTGCACACGCCCGCACACGCGTAACATGACTTTGCTATCGCCGCTGGCGAGCCGCTCAATCTTACAGGTCATTGAGACCGCCTTAAGCAGAACCGCTTCTCGATGCTTGCATATCGCTCTAAGAGCAAATCCAAATTGAAAATGCTTTCGTTTTTACAGATGGTTCTATGAAGTCGTCCTCCGATATTTATCAGCGTGCTTCGGTTTCAAGGTCGCTCGTTCCCGGAAGTGTTTAGCCCAAATTACATAGAAACAAATGAAACCCATGACACCTACGGTCTCTGAGTTGCTTCATCACTGTCGACATGCATGATCACTACTGGCACGCGGAAAGCCATTTTGCAAACATTTGAAAAGGAATGAGAAGCGTACGAGAATCAGTGATAATAACTTGTGAAAATCGCGACAATCGCGATTTTCGTTACGCCTTCGCGGATTGTCGTGGCCATCTGGAAATGGCTTTATCACTTATTGGCATCCTCGATGTCGGAGTCCTGCGCGATGAAGGAGTTCGAAGGTGGCATATAGCCCTTCTCCGCTCGTGGGCTTAACATTATTGGTTGATCGGCACCCCCTCCGCAGAGTTCGGTCGTACTTCATCGAGTCATAAGCGTTAGGCATAAAGCTTTTCGGAGAAGGCAAGATGAACGAGTCTGATTTCCAGATTTTCCAGATCATTGACGCTATCCCCACTTTGGTATGGTCCGCTCGTCCGGATGGATCCGCTGATTTCTTCAATCTGCGATGGCTGGAATATACCGGTCTATCTGCGGAGCAAGCACTTGGCTGGGGATGGAAGATCGCGGTTCACCCGGACGACCTCCCACACATGCTTGAGGACTTTCAGAATGCCCTCAAAGTTGTGCGGCCATTCCAGGCTGAGGGCCGCTTTCGTCGCAACGACGGTGAATTTCGGTGGTTTCTCTTCCGCGCTCGTCCTCTGTGCGATGATTCTGGAAAAGTTGTCAGATGGTACGGAACGAATACGGATCTTGAAGAACGCAAGCGCACAGAGGACCAGCTCAGATCGAACGAACAGAGTTTGCGCCTGATCTTCGATAGTATTCCCGGCCAGGTATGCACTTTGACATCTGAGGGTGAGATTGAAATCGTCAATCATCGAATTCTGGAATACTTTGGCAAAACTCTTGAGGAGTTAAGACAATGGGGAACGAATGATTCCGTTCATCCGGACGACCTTCCTCGGTCGATGAACTTGTGGGTCCACTCATTCCAGACCGGCCAACCATACGACTCTGAGCATCGCCTTCGACGCGCAGATGGAGTGTACCGCTGGTGCCAGACGCGTGCTCTTCCGCTGCGGGACGAGGCGGGCCGCATCATTCGCTGGTACGCCTTGGTTACTGATATCGATGAACGCAAGAAAGCAGAAGAGCAGCTGCGGCGAAGTGAGGGCTACCTGGCAGACGCACAGAGGATGACCCATACAGGTAGTTGGGCATGGAATCTGGAAACCAAGCAGAGTCTGCACTGGTCACAGGAACACTATCGCTTATTTGGCTTCGATCCGGCGAAGGGCACTCCTACAGACGAAATGTTTATGCAACGGATCCATCCAGAGGATCGGGATAGGGTGGTCGGAGTTTTTGATGGGGCCTCATCTCGTCACGCGGATCAGTTTGAAATCGATTACCGAATCGTTCTTCCGGAAGCGGGGACGAGGTACATCTCCTCGATAGGTCATCCGGTTTTCAACTCATCCGGTGATGTCTCTGAATATATTGGTACTGCGATGGATGTGACCGAACAGCATGTAGCGAAAGCGGCGCTGGAGTCTGCTTTTGAGCAAATAAAGACCTTAAAGGAGCAACTTTATAACGAAAACGTGGCTCTCCGCGACGAAGTCGATCAGGTTTCTATGTTTGAGGAGATTGTGGGCAGTTCGACCACTTTGCAAGCCGTTCTTTCGCGCGTGATCAAAGTTGCCCCGACTGATTCCACCGTTCTCATTACGGGTGAGACCGGAACAGGTAAGGAGTTAATCGCACGCGCCATCCACAAGCAATCCCATCGATCACAACGCGCCTTCGTCAGTGTGAACTGTGCAGCTTTAGCGCCATCACTGATCTCTTCGGAGCTCTTCGGTCACGAAAAGGGAGCGTTCACTGGCGCGTCGCAACGTCGCCTAGGCCGTTTCGAATTGGCAGACGGAGGAACCATTTTTCTTGACGAAATTGGTGAGCTTCCGCCTGATACCCAGGTTGCACTACTCAGAGTTCTGCAAGAACGGGCGTTCGAGCGGGTCGGAGGTACGCGACCCATCCAGGTCGACGTCCGCGTGATTGCTGCAACTAACCGCAACCTGCAAGTCGCCAGGGCGAACGGAACTTTCCGATCGGATCTCTATTATCGGCTGAACGTGTTTCCGATCGACGTTCCACCACTTCGAGAACGAAGGGACGATGTGTTGATGCTCCTGGAATATTTCGTCCATCGTTTTGGCAGGAAAGCAGGTAAGGACTTCGAACGGATTGATAAGCGAACACTCGAACTATTCCAATCTTACGATTGGCCAGGCAATATCCGTGAGTTGCAGAATGTCGTCGAAAGGTCAGTGATCCTAAGTTCAGACAAAGTGTTTTGTGTGGATGAAGCGTGGCTATCTTCGGACGCTGGGCAATCGTCGTCGAAGCCCCCAACTTCCGAAGAGACAGCTAAAGACTCAAATCGCGAACGCCCAATCATTGAAGCCGCCCTCGCGAAAAGCCGAGGTAGAGTTGCTGGCCCCAATGGCGCTGCGGCGCAACTTCGAATACCTCCCTCGACCCTCGAATCGAAGATCAGGGGTTTAAAGATCAATAAGGATCGATTCAAACTCGGTTAAGGGCTGTCCGAGTCTGCGAAAATCGCGATTCTCGAGAATTTGATAAACAGCATCTAGAGTGCCAGGGCTCTCCGGGCTGCATGCGTTTTACGTATGATCTCTTTTTTGCTTGCTTCAACAAAGTCAAGGAAAGACTGGAGTACCGTCGATGTGGAGGTTTTCGGCCAGGCGATAAGGAGATCTGCACGCACATGGTCCGGTTGGATGCGCAGGAGTCGAACTCCATCAAAGCGTAGGTTCATCGCACATGCCGGTACGATGGACACACCTTGTTCAGCCGCAACCAGAGATAGCGTGGTCTGCATCATGTCCGGTTCATCGTCTATGTTGGGCGAAAATCCACGCTCGTTGCAGAGTCCTATGATGCTGTCAAAGAGTTCGGGAAATCCTTCACGATGGAAAAGTACAAAACGCTCTCTTGCAAGCTCCTCGAGCCTAATTCGCTTTTGTTCAGTGAAACGAGAGGCGGGAACCGCAGCGAGTAGCGGTTCGCTATAGAGCGACCGCGAATGGAAATGTTCAGCCAAGTCCTTTGAAAGTGGTCTTGTGAATCCAACATCGATGCTTCCTTGCGCAAATGCTCTCGCTTGTTGAAGCGGCGTAACCTCTCTCAGGATCAACTTCACGCCGGGAAATTTTGCCTTATATCTTCGGATCAGGTCGGGAAGAAATGAATATGTCGCCGCACCTGAAAATCCAATTGAGAGTTGGCCGACTTCGCCACGTGCAGCACGCTGCGCCGCCTCAACTGCGTGCTGTGATTGTGCCAATGTGCGAACAGTCTCCGCATAGAAGACTTGACCTTGAGGAGTGAGTTGCGTGCTGCGGCCCGACCGGGTAAACAACTTCGTGCCAATTTCACTTTCCAGATTGGTAAGCGTCTGACTGATGGCAGATTGCGCCACATGGAGTCGTCTCGACGCTTCGCGAAGGCCCTTCCATTCCACAACAGCTACAAAATAGCGAAGATGACGCAGTTCCATGATTGATCTCATTAAACGAACAGAATGATCGTATCTTACTACGAATCATATCAAGCGCTGAACTATCTATTGTTATGGCAAGGCAATGAGGTCCAAATCTTTCGAAGCGTTGTACTGAAGCCTTGGCCTACTCCGAGACCTTGGTTGAATGAGTTGACATTGAAGCGCGCAGGGAGCGCCACCAAAGAATACGAGTATTCCCCAAATCTGAACTTGTCTGCCATTCGCAAATGCAGGCGAAAGGAACTATGAAATGACTCCACGTACTTTTCTAATTACAGGCGCGAGCAAGGGGATCGGCCTTGCACTCTCAGAACATTTGTCCGCGCAAGGTCACAACGTGGTGGGAATCGCCCGCCAAGTGAACGGCGTAAAGTTTCCCGGAAAACTAGTTTCACTCGATCTGGGTGATGATAAAGAAACTAAATCAAAGATCGCTGACCTCGTGCAGGAATATGCTTTTGATGGTGTGATCAACAATGTAGCCCTAGTGCATCCTGAACCCGTTGGAGAGATCGCACTTTCCCGGCTCGATGAAGTGATGCGGGTTAATCTTCATCCAACATTACAACTAGTTCAGGCAATCCTCCCTAACATGCTCGCAAAGGGCTGGGGCAGGGTAGTGAACATCGCCAGTCTGACCGTGCTTGGAGCGGTCCAACGCACGTCGTATGCCGCCTCCAAATCTGCCCTTATAAGCTTTGCACGGACATGGGCCCTCGAATTGGCGAAGACTGGTATCACCGTGAATGTGGTGGCTCCGGGCCCAACGGAAACTGAATTATTTCGTCAACACAATCCTCATGGCAGCGAAGGTGATCGGCGATACTTGTCTCTCGTTCCGATGGGCCGCTTCGGAAAACCTGATGAGGTCGCAGCAGCGATCGCATTTCTTCTTTCCGAAGACGCGAGCTTCATCACCGGTCAAACGCTGTTCGTCGATGGTGGAGCCTCCATTGGCAGAGCAACGATCTAGTTTTCAGCTTCCCAATCTCGGACGGAATTACCGGTTCAGAACACACTATTGCTCAGTATTGCTGTCGCGCTAGGGCAAAGGTCGAGGGTTTGATAGGCGTGTCGCAGAGTTCCCAGGGCTCCGAAATTGGCAACCCAGCAAAGGTCTTTGTGACGCAAATAGATTAGGTAACCGGAAACGGGGCTGCGGCTACTGATCCGGCATCAGACAACTCGATCCGCGCGATTATCGACATCGCGATATCGCGGCTTGGCCAATGAGCAGGAGGTGTGCCAGAAAAGTGGACCAGGGGATCCGCCAGTCAGATCGCGGCTAGTCGCGATCTGACTGAAACAAAAACAAGGCGATTTCTAAACTCTAGCTGGCACAGAAAATCCTGCCCTTCAACAGTGTTACAGGGAGCTATTGCTTTTCAGGAGGAAGTCTCCGCTGTGTCTCAGGATGAAAACGCGTGGACATGCTTCCTGTGACCGTTATGGTGTCTGTAGCTTTTGCCGTGGCCTCACTCATCCCTACGGCAGTAAGGAAGACGTGGTATGTACCCGAGCGCGTATAGGCGTGCGTCAGGTGCCTACCCTCCACCGTTGTTCCGTCACCAAAGTCCCAGTGATAGCGCAGAATAGGATTCTCTGTTGTTCCCTCTGCCGCTTCGAAGTTAAGGTCAGCGCCAGCCATGCCGCCCTGTATTGAGGTGATTTTGGCGACAGGGTTTTGTGTGGACATGCTTGTGTCGACCAGCTTTAGCAGACGTACGGAGTGCGCAGGCTGCTCCACATGCAGCGTGCCGCGCGTCTGCGAGGTCGTGGGAGTGGAGGCCAGGATTTCGGTCACATCATACGTACCGTTTGCCTTGAGTCCAAGATGTGCGAGTGAAAGATCGTGAGTGCGAGGACCTTCCGTCCAGTTGAAGATCGCCACCATCGTTTGACGGCCGCTCTCTTTCAGGACAAAGATACTCGGCTGTTGGTCTTCCTTATCATATGTCATGAGGTCTGCCGGTATCGAAGCGCTTCCTAACTCCACCATGTCGAGCAGATCGCGGTTCTTCAGCCAAGTAAGACGATCAGGAGATTTGCCGAGAGTGGGCAGGTCGTCGCCGATCTCGAAGAGTCCTCCCGAGACAGCCGACAGAACAACGGAGACCATTCCTTCATCCGCGGATAGCGGCTTCGTGCCTCCATGCCATGCACGATCCTCAACCACCTGCGTGGATGCGTTGAAGGCGTCAGGATCCGCGACGAAATAGTTGCGATTCATAAAGAAGCGAGCCGCAATGCCGGTGGCAGCATCCTTACTCGAGTTGAAGGTGTGGCCCGTGTCCTGCGAGATACGTCCCATGTCGAGAATGCCCACCGGATTCAGCATCTCGGAGCCATCCTTATCGAGCAGTACAGAATCACCAACGGCGTCGCGAATCGTCTGTAGACCGATGCGCTGAGCTTCTAGAGCAGTGGTGTTGGGGTGATAGTAGTAGCCCTCGGCTGCGCTGTCCTCCATGAAGTCCATCTTGATGTAACGCAGGTTAAAATCGCGAGTCAGAGTCCTGTAGGTCTCGCGCAAATACTGCTGTGCGCCTGGGTTGGTCGAATCGAGCTGATAGAGTTGATCTTTCCGCTGGGATACGCTTCCAATGTGAATCGGCTGCCCCTGCGCGTTCTTAACCAGCCAGTCAGGATGGTGCGTGAATACCCATGAACGCTCCGAAACCTCGAAGGGAGCGGTCCAGATACCGGGTGTCAGGCCAAGGTTTGTGACCTTTCTCTCGAGCGAAGCCATGCCATTCGGGAAAAGATCCGCGTCCGGTGTCGCGTATTCGCCGCGCGCGTATTGATATCCCTCGTCAATATGGAAGAAGGTGTACCCGTAAGGCTTCAGATTCTCAGCTAGCCACTCAGCGTTGGTCATGGCCGCGCCTTCATTGAGGCCGAAGTAGTAGGCAGTCCAGCTCCACCAGCCAAGCGGAACCGATGCCACTACGCGCGCATGATGCATATCACGGATGATGTGTCCGTAGGTCTGCAATTGGGTAATGGGATCGTTGTCCAGGCTGAAGAGAAGCCTCTCTGAGTTGAGGGTGGCACCGGGTTCCACGGGCAGGCTCAACATCACATGATCCTCAGGCCTCGAGGACTTGAGGGAATTTTCGTTTAGAAGCTCAGTCGTGCCGGTATCCTCCACCTCGTAGGAGGCCAGCTTCTGCGGGCTATCCGAGGATACGTGCATTCGCAGCACTGTCAGAAACTTGTCTGAGGTGAGCGTACCGACAAACCAGCTCCGATGGTTGGTGAGGTTATAGACGATCTGGCTGCCGACGCCGCGGTGCATGCCGCGTACCGGATCGCTGAAGTCATGAATCTTCATTGCCGGGCGATCTTCGCTGAAACTGTCGGAGAGTACGCGCTCATCGGCATGCGATCCGCCGAGGGTCAGTGACTCCGGACCTGCATCGATAGGCCGAATGGCGTCAATTTTGATCTGCTTGCCGGTGGTGTTTTTGACCACGACCTGCACATCGCCAAACGGTTTGTTCTGGTAGGTGCGCAGGTGAACCTCCAGTTCAGGAGCGTCCGCGCGACCTGTATAAGTAAGTGTCCACTCCTCCGCTGCTCCCACCTCACCGATGGAGGTGCTCTTAGATACCGTGTGCCGAGGATAGTCGGAGGCCTTTAGCCACGATCCACCCACCTGTATCGCAGCGTCCGCTTCCAGAATGGGAGTCGGGCTACCGGGGGCGCCGATGCTGTATTGACCGGTTGTCTGATTCGCCTTGATTTGTAGTTGACTAGCCTGCCCATAGAGCGGCAGGCAGAGTGCAACGGGCAAGAGTAGAACATTGAGCGCGGCACGTGAACCGTACATCGTCTACCTTCCTATCGAGTCGGATACTCCGGGTCGATAGGAGTGAACAGAGTACCCTGATCTCGCTAGTGATTATTACTATTTGTTACGAATAGTTAGCTTTTATATGCGGTGGTGATATGTTGTCAAGCAATTATGTTGCACCCGAAATGATGAGGTGTGTCATATATGCTTTCTTTGCTGAGAACCTGTTGCCGAGATGCTTTTGGACCGCATAACAAAGCAAAGCACCTGCTCCCTGGGTGAGGCCTGGTAGGCGGACATGAGAACAATGCAAAAGAAGCGCAGTGCGAAAAACAAAGTGCGCTTTTGCGGGAAGAACGCCGCCAATATATCCTCACTGTTCTGGGCGGAGATGGCCGCGTGCTGGTTTCATCGTTGTCCAATGCTGGTTGGCCCATCGGCCGAAGAGACACTGCGCGATATCCATGCCGATAATTTTCTTTCTTGGTGCGGATGGCTTCGATCCGGACGTCGGCATGATCGCGCATAGCTTTCTGGAATCTCACGTGGATAAGAGCGATGGTGCGGGGTATCGCGCAAGGTCGTGGCTGTATGCGGTTCGACGAAGTCTAATCGCATACGCCTGGCTATGATTGTGCGTGCCTCAACGGTTCATACCGTGATTACGGATGCGGGAATCTCTCCCGCCGACATCGAGGTCATCACGGTGTGATCCGCCTCGGCTAATGGAACCAAAATTGCGATGCAATGGAGTCTAGCGAAATGAATCGAAATACGGGTGCTGTACCGGCTGCACCTTGAGGAAACATTTAAAAACATCGCTCTTGAATCTGTAAATTATAGATATTATTGAAATTTACTCTCCACGCGATGAAAAATACAGCATCTATGCGGCTTGGGCCAATCCAAAACATAGTTTCGCGAACTTGCTTGACAGATATTAAAACAGACATTAAAAACTACATTGCAAAGTAAAACGAAACTTATCCGTCCTTTGGAGGTTCAGTGCGCCCGTTCCGAACTTTTCTCACAGTTCTTTTACTGTTGCTAGCTCATTGCTCGCTATGGGGACAACTTACATCGGCAACCATTACCGGCCAGATCACAGATCCATCGCAGTCTGCAATTCCGGGCGCCTCGATTGTCGCCGTGGATGCTGCAACGGGCACCAGGTTCATGGCGACCTCGAACGGGGAAGGGAACTATGTCCTGCCGAACCTGCAGCCGAATACATACCGTCTTACGGTTACCATGCAGGGATTCCAGACCAACACGCATGAAAATCTGATTCTGCGGGTAGGTGAGCAGGCCACTGTAAATGTCATGCTCCAAGTGGGAGCTACCTCGGAAAAGGTCACTGTAGATGCAGCAACCACGACAACGGAGCTACAGTCTCCCACGGTGTCCACCTCAATCGATAACACGATGACGAAAGAGCTGCCGCTGAACGGCAGAGACGTTCTGCAACTGGCTCAGCTGGCTCCCGACTCTGGCCCCACAGCTCCGGGACCCTATAACCAGGGAGCATCGCGTCCCGACCTGAGCAATGCTTATATCGGTGCCAGCGGTGGTCGCGGCGATTCAACGGCGTTCTATCTCGATGGAGCATTGAATGAGGATGTTCTGACGCAGATCGCGAATGTATTTCCGAATCCTGATGCGATTCAGGAGTTCAGCCTTGACACGAGCGCATTCAGCGCGAAGTTTGCTGGTCTGGGCGGAGGCGTCATGAACGTTGTGACCCGCGGTGGTGGGAATAAATTTCACGGAGCTCTTTTCGAATTCCTGCGTAACAGCGCATTGAATGGTCGCAACTACTTCCAGACCACGCAGGACGGTCTGAAGCGGAACCAGTATGGCGGCACGATCGGTGGGCCCATCAGGAGGGACAAGGCCTTTTTCTTCTTCTCCTTCCAGCGGACAACCGTTCGGCAGAATCCGATCAACAACGCGACCGTGCTGACGCAGGCGCAGCGGAATGGTGATTTCTCGTCGAGTGGCAAGCAATTGGTGAATCCTTTTACTGGCGCGCCTTATGCGGACAATCAGATTGCTCCCTCTTCCTTTGATCCTATTGCAGCTAAGATCCTCACCATGCTGCCCGCAGGTGCCCCGGGAACCGGACTTCTCTTCTACACAACGCGGCTTGTCGAAAACAATAATCAGTATGTGGCGCGCGTGGACGTCAATCCCACAAACAAGCTGCATCTGTATGCCACCTACTTATACGACCAGTTGAATGAGCCGGATCCCTCCACTCCGGGGAATCTGCTCTCTGCTTCCACCTCTGCTGGTACGGGCGCGGTGTCCAGCTGGCTTAGCCAATTCGCTGTGCTCAACAGCACATATATCTTCTCTCCCACGCTGACAACAACGGTCGTCGGTTCGATGAGCCGCCGCAGTAATCTGGCTCTGTCGTCGCCTGGTTTCCCGGGCTGGACCCAGTTGGGCGCACAAGTCCCGAATCTTGTTACACCGGGACAGACCGCTCTGAGCCTGTCGATCTCCAACTACTTCTCCGCATCCTGGACTGGCGTGTATCGCATTCCTGCAACGGAGGGTGGCTTCTCTAACTATTGGACATGGGTTCGTGGCAATCACACCATCGAGTTTGGTGGCGACTCATTGTGGAGCAAGGTCGTCAAGGCACAGGATTTTGAGGGCGAGGGAGCCTACTCCTTCAGCAACGCGCTTTCGGGTGATAACGCTCTGGACTTCCTTCTGGGTGCTCCGTCTCAGTTCATCCAGCAGGCATCTTTCTATGAGGTACCCACGCGCATGCTGCCGTCCGCATATGGAATCGACACATGGCGTATCAAGAACCGGCTGACACTTACACTGGGAGTTCGCTGGAATCCATTCGTACCTGTCTTCGATTCTGCATACCACCAAGAGGGCATCTTCAGCGCAACTGCATATGCGAACAATGTACGTTCGTCGCTGTATCCCACTTTGCCTCCGGGGCTTCTGCTGGCTGGAGATCCCGGTGTTCCTAGCCGTGTCATCGACACGAACTATCATCTCTTCGATCCTCGTGTCGGCTTCGCATTGGATATATTCGGCAACGGTAAGGCGAGTCTTCGTGGTGGCTACGGTCTCTATCAAGACCAGATGACCGCCAACATGATCAACCTGAACTACAGCCCGTTCAACGTCAATGTGACGATCACCAACCCGGCCAGCACGGCAAATCCGTATCAGGGATATACGAATCCATTCCCCATCGTGAAACCCACGCCGCAAAACACGCCGTTCCAGATCCCAATGGCGGCAGGTCCGTTCGTTCCTGACATGCACCCCCCGACCATTCAGCAGTGGAACCTGACACTCGAGCAGCAAACGCCGTTTGGAACACTTCTGCGGGTTGGCTATCAGGGTTCTTCAGCGTACCACCTGCTGGGCGCAATCGAAGGCAATGCTGCTGTGTACAATCCGGCCCTTACGCAGAAGCAGAATGTCGCCAACTATAACGTGCGTCGCCCGATGGGGCACTACTATCAGGGACTTTCGTTGAACGAGGATATCGGCACATCCAACTACCATGCCATGGTGGCGACCATGCAGCGCCAGGCTGGACATGGCTTCACCTTTCTCCTCGGCTATCGCTGGTCGCGCTGTATGACGACTGCCGATCCAACGGGTTTCAACAGCGACGTGTACGCTACGCCGGCGCGGAGTGCAGACTACGGGCGTTGCAGCTACGACGTGCGTAATCAGTTCAAGGCGTCCGGTATGTGGCTGTTGCCGCACACCCACTTCGAATTCGCACCTGCAAACGCGGTACTCTCCGGGTGGGAGGCGAACGGCATCCTGACATTGCGCACGGGCCAGCCGTTCACGGTCCTTTCGGGTGTCGACAACTCCACCAGCGGCATTGGTAAAGATCGTGCCGACCTGGTGGGCAATCCCAGTCTGCCCGGATCGCGTTCTCACGCGCAGTTGGTGAAGGCCTTCTTCAATGTTGCTGCCTTCACTCCCAACGCGCTGGGTACGTATGGTGACACACCACGCAACTTCCTTACAGGTCCAGGATTTGCGAATCTCGATCTGTCGCTGAACAAATCCTTCGTCATCCCGTTCCACGCGATGGAAGGCCACAGCATCCAGTTCCGGGCTGAGTCCTTCAATCTGCTCAACCGGGTCAATTTCATGAATCCAGGCGCAACCATCTCGTCGAAGAGCGCTGGTACCCTAACTTCGGCCAACGATCCTCGTATCCTTCAATTCGCTTTGAAGTATCTTTTCTAGTCAGTCAGAAGTACGGGACCCGAACGGTATTTTGCCGTTCGGGTCATATCTACGTTTTAGCCCTACATAGAGAGAGTCATACTCAAGTCCGGTTGGAGATGGGTGACAAATATGTCTAAGAAATGGGTAGGCTCGAAGATATTGTTAGCTGCAGCCTATGTGGTCGTGCCTCTTTGTGCGCAACAAACAACAAACAACGCCATGGCAGGTTTTAGCGATCAGGAGCTACAGGCGTTCTCCGTTCTCCATCCTATCGATGCGCACACGCACGTTTATGCCTACGCACCTGGATATCTTGGTCTTCTGAGGAAGCTTCACATGCATACGCTGGATATCATGGTGGTCTCCAACAACGGTCATCCTGAGCGAATAGACCTCGCTAACGAAAGCCACGATGTATTCAATCTGGTAGGAAAGAGCGATCATCAGGTCTTTGCCTGCACGACCTTCGATGCATACAAATTCAAGGATCCGGACTTTGCAAAAATCGCAATTGCCGGGCTGAACCAGGCGTTTGCAGATGGCGCCATCGCTGCAAAGGAATGGAAGAACATCGGTATGGAGATAAAAGACTCCAAAGGTAACTACGTCCTGCCGGACAACCCCGCACTCAAGCCAATCTATCGCGATATCGCAGCCAGGCACAAAACGTTGATCATGCACATCGCCGATCCGAATACGGCATGGGAGCCTCCCAACCCAAATGCTCCCGATCAGTCTTATTTCATCGAGCATCCAGAGTGGTACATGTATAAGATCCCGGGCTCTCCTTCTAAGGAGCAGATCCTCGACGCACGCGATCATGTGCTTCGCTATAACCCCGACTTAAAAGTAGTGGGCGCTCACCTTGGAAGCATGGAGGCGGACTTTAAGCATCTGACCAATGATCTGGATAAATATCCGAACTTTGCTGTCGACCTGACTGCCCGCATGCCCTATATCATGAAGATGCCGCGCGCCGATGCGATTGCCTTTTTGACCAAGTATCAGGATCGGATCATCTACGGCACGGATGAGACCCTTTACCCCGATGCGGACCCACAGAAGTTCATTCGTGGTGCTGAGAACACCTATGCGCGCGATTGGCGCTTCCTGTCCACGGATGCAAAGTTTACCTTCCGGGGGATCGATACGCAAGGACTGGCACTACCGCAGAGCATCCTGAGGAAGATCTACCACGATAACGCCGTGCGCTGGTACCCGGGAATACAGTAGCACACAGCGAACATCCTGCTATTTTCGTTCTCGTCGATCCGTCGACGACACCATATACCTACCGATGCGGCCTTCTCGCACCGGTATATTCCTTTCTGGTTTTCATTGGCGCCAATAGCATCAGATCTACGCAACCTGATTCGGGCTGGCATGTCAGAAGATTAGAGCCGCAGAGATAGTTAGTTTAGCGCAGTTATGTTTGGGTTCACGTAGCCTCCGTCGGGGGGAGAAGTTCTATAAGAGCAGGGACCGTGCCTCTGGCAGGGTCCCTGGTGCCAAAAAACTGATTTTGAGAGCCCAGGATCGGATGTGAATCTAATATGGGATCGGATTCGGTAAGCTAATGCCGACTTCCACCTGTTGCATCTGGTGCCCGGATAAGAGCATGGCTCCGGTACTGGCGATCGCGGGCCACTTCAGTACACCGTGCCCCAGACCGCGAACGCTCTCTCGGGAGCAAGCGCCATTGTGCGTCGCAGGCCAATCTGGAGGAAATAGACATGACAACATCGGCAAAGACGAAAGAAAGCAAAACAGACATCTATTCGCACCCCGAAATTACCAAAGAGGCGGCAGTGTTCCATGCCGCGCAAACGCATTTTGTCTCCGGCGAGGACGAGGCCTCAGTCCGCATGCGGTAGATGATGCAGGCCCGGGCCAGAAGAACCTGCCCGAGCTGCAACCACTCTCGAGATCGATCCCAATCACGAGATCATCAGAAACCTGCTCGTGGGCATGCATCTCTCCTTTGCGTTAAACCTTATTGTCAGACGGGCAAAACACTCCGCCTACGCGATTAGCCGCGCAGAATGGGGGCTCCGAAAGGCGCACCCGTCATTCCTCCATCAACCATCAGCTCGATCGCATTGATGTACGACGAATCGTCGGAGGCAAGGAAAAGCACAGCTTTGGCCAGTTCTTCCGGTTCGCCCCAACGGCCTAGAGCAATCGAAGAGGAGACGAAGTCGGCGAGCTTAGCAGATTGCTCGACAGTATCGTCGGCGCGAGGTCCACGCTTCCAGATGGGAGTCTTGGTTGCTCCGGGCGCGACAACGTTGACGCGAATATTGCGCGGCGCAAGATCGGCAGCGATGGCGCGCGCCATGGAGACGAGGCCGCCTTTCGTGGCTGCATATGCAGCCATGCCAGATTGGCCTAGATAGTTGTGCACCGACCCGTTGAAGATAATGCTGCCGTTGTCGTTCAGCAAAGGTGCAGCTGAATCGACGGTAAAAAACGCACCATTCAGGTTGGTATGGATGATGTTCTCGAAAAGGGCCTCGTCAGTCGCGCCAGTAGGTGTTCTGCCGGAGATACCGGCATTAGCGAAGACGATATCAAGCTTCCCGAAATCCCTGGCGAGGGCTGAGAACAGTTGCTTACGGTCTTCCGTAAGTGTGACGTCGGCTCGATAGGCACGCGCGTTCGAACCGAGCTCCGCAACCGCTTCATCGAGCGTCTTCTGGTCGCGGCCGGTGATAGCAACCTGAGCGCCTTCCTCGATAAAAAGACGGGCTGTAGCAAGACCGATGCCGCTATTGCCACCGGTGATGAGAACCTTTTTGCCTGCAAGTTTCATAATTCCTCCTGGTAGCCGGTATCAAATATGATGACCGTCATACATATTGTATGATGGTTATCATAGATGGAGGATGCAAAAAGTATGCGTTATCCCGCCGAAGAGACTGCCGCAAAGCACGAACGGATTGTGAAGGAGGCTTCCCGCCTTTTCCGCGAGCGTGGATTTGAGAATGTCAGCGTGGGTGAGGTGATGAAGGCCGCCGGCCTGACACATGGTGCATTCTATGCACACTTCAGGTCGAAGGAAGAACTCGAGAGGGCTGCGATTGTATACGGACAGGGAGTTTCGCTGGGCCGCGTGCAACGCAGCTACGGTGCGAAGAGGGGTAAGGAATCGTACGCCGACCGGTATCTGAGCGCACGGCACAGGGATCATCCAGGCGACGGTTGCACGATGGCCGCACTGGCGCAGGAAGTAGCCCGGTCAACGCCTGAACTCAAAGAGGCGCTGGAGCGGGGACTTGAGGAGATTCTTTCGGCGATGGGTGGGAACAGGAAAGAAGCCATCTTTCAAACGGCTGCGATGATCGGCGGAGTCGCGCTCGCCCGTGCCGTGCATAACCGACGGCTCTCAGATGAGATTCTTGAAAGCGTTCGACAGAAGATCAGTTGACGACTGTCTATTGGTAATAACAGGCCAATGCGCTCGTTGAGCTGTTTACCTGATCTCTGCCTGAGCCTAAGTGACCTAAACCGGCTATACGGAGACTGAGCGTCAAGCATCTGTAAGCGCCCGCGGACATTTGCGGAGCACTTAAGCTGCTCGTTCCTACTGATTCTCAGCAATGCGTTATAGCTGCGAGTTGATCGGTTACTTTCACGGCGAGAAGACGAAAAGCCGAGACTGCAAAAGCTTTAGAAAATCTCATCTTTTCGCGCGGAGTGAGGAATGAAGACACATGTTCGAAATAATCAACTGATTGGGGGATCAATTACGATGCATTACTAGAATTGATTGCGTCGCCAGATTGCACCTATGTCTTGAGGCGAAGATCAGGTTTTAACCTGCAAAATACTTTAGGTAGACATCCTACTAAGAATGAAGAATATAACTGTAAGTTGGTTACCTGGATTGTGACCCGATAGTCCCAACAATAGTTCCAGTGTGACAACGCAAGACAAGGTGGTCCGCCTTCGAGTTTGAGCGGAAACGAATGAAAGGAGAAGGCGTGATTGGTAACGAGAAAGCCTAGTGTTTACTGATTTCCGGTCAGTGGTTTACAGATTTTGTGCGCTTCACTAAGCTGGTGGTGCCGAATCGAAAATACGTTCTTTAAAACGGAGGCCCAGTTCGTCGACGGCCTTGCAGCAGATAGGCGCAATCTTCGATCCCAGATGGTTCAATGATGCATCGCTTGGCGACACACTCGGAGGTGTCGTGACGGAAGTAAAACAAGAAATGTCTTCCATCAGCGCTGTGTGGGCGAACGCATTGCCAGTCTTCCTGTGCCTCCAGCAACGCAGCGTTAAGGAACAGGCTGCGGCACTGGCAGCACTGGAGGGAAGCGATTACAACCCACAATCCTGACGCTCGTAACACAAGGTCTACTCTGCGAAGAATCTTTTGATTACATTGGTTCCTGATGAAAAAGTTCATTAATCGTCCTGAACAGGCAGTCGAAGAAATGTTGCAAGGGCTAGTCGTGCTTCATCCAGGCTCAGCCCGTTTGCCGGGACACAAAGTGATGGTTCGCGCAGATGCTGGGCAAAGCCGTGACCGACAGGTCGCGGTGATCTCCGGAGGAGGCAGTGGCCACGAGCCGGCGCATGCGGGATATGTCGGTTCGGGCATGCTCAGCGCCGCCGTGCTTGGAGATATATTCACTTCGCCGAGCAGTGACTCGGTCTTCGCCGCGATCAAGGCGGTCTCCGGAATGTCCGGCGCGTTGGTGGTGGTCAAGAATTACACCGGTGACCGACTGAACTTTGGCCTCGCAGCCGAGATGGCTCGTGCCGAAGGCATTTCGGTGGAAATGGTGATCGTAGATGATGATGTTGCTCTAAAGGGAACCGGACAGGCTACGGGTGCACGCGGTCTCGCCGGCACGGTTTTCATTCACAAATTAGTTGGGGCTGCGGCAGCCGAGGGCAGGAGCCTGGCCGATATAGTGGTAACAGGCAGAAGGGCGGTTGAGTCCCTCGCGACCATGGGTGTTTCGTTCTCAGCCGGAACTTCGCCCACAGTCGGAAAACCCAGCTTTGAGCTCGGCACGCACGAAATGGAGCTTGGCCTCGGTATTCATGGAGAACCCGGGATAACGCGGACGGAGCTGCAGCCTGCCGATGAACTGACTGAGACCTTGTTGACCGAGATTCTGAAGCGCGGAAAGTTTGGCGACGAAAAGCGATTGGCAGTAATGGTGAACAACCTGGGGGCAGCCACAGAGATGGAGCTCGCAATCGTGGCTCGGCATGCAACGCCTTTCCTTGAGAATCGGGGATTTACGGTGGAGCGAATTTATGCCGGAACATTTCTCTCATCACTTGATATGGCTGGGATCTCGATCTCCGTTCTCGGATTGAACGACGAGTGGGTGCGCTGGCTTGACGCGGCGACCACGGCGCCCGCTTGGCCAAACTCTCTCAAACAACGTCCGGGCAAACCGGAAGCGCACATCCCAGCGAAGGTCGGCATAAAAGTGAATTCGCCGACAGGAATTGGCGCGCAATCGGAAGCAGGCAAGAAAGCAAAGCAAGCAATCGAGGCCGGGTGCAAAGCGCTGATCGACCACGAAGATGAACTCACAGAGATGGACCGCGTTACAGGCGACGGAGACCTAGGCACCAGCATGGAGCGTGCGGCCAAAGCTGTGTTAGCCGCGGTGGGGTCATATCCCTTGGATAATGTCCCCGCCACGCTCATCGCGCTGGGTCATACCCTCCGTCACGAATTGGGTGGATCATCCGGTCCCCTTTACGGGGTACTTTTCCTGCGGTGCGCCAGCGTTCTGGAGAGTTTAGGTGCAACCGGACTAGCGCAATGGACCAAAGCATTGGATCAAGGGTGCCAGGCCATTAGCGAATTGGGCGGGGCGAAACCTGGCGACCGGACCATGCTGGATGCGCTCGATCCATTCGTGCGGTCATTGAAGACGGGTGTAGGTGGAGAGGTACACGATGCGGTCCTGACTGCAGTCGAAGCGGCGGAGCGGGGCGTTGAAGCGACGTCCCAAATGAAAGCCCGACTAGGTCGGTCTAGTTATCTTGGGGATCGCGTGCTAGGCTATCCCGATCCAGGAGCGAAAGCGATTGCCGTCTGGCTGCGTGCGGCCTCCGAAGCGATTCTCAGCTGTTCAGGCTCGGGGCCGCCTGCTTGACGTAATCACGAATGCCGAGGAGCACCGCTTGGAGTGCTACGCTTTCCGGACAGTGCTCTCGCGACATCGATTCGCGGTTTACCCCTAGGTAGTTGGTAATGGGGAAGCATTATATAAAGAGAACATCCAATGCTGTAACTGTGCTTACCCGTATAGAAACGTCTCACCTGACCGCAAACACCAGGAAATAATCCTGCCCGTCGGCCTTGGTGAAATCATAAGACGACAACAGCTTGAAACCTGCTTCAGCCATCTCTCGCTTCACCACATCGCTGTTCAACCCATGATCTGTGCCATTTCCATTCCTGTCGATGATGCCGATCTTCGCGCCTGACCGCAGAGCCAGCTTCAGGTTCGCCATCAGCACCAACGGATGCGCAACCTCGTGGTAGACCTTCAGCAGTAAAACCGCATCGATCGAATCCGACGGCAGTTTCGGATCATCCGGACTCCCAAGAACGGTCTTGACATTGCTCACCTTCTCATTGTGAATTCGATCTTCGATGTATTTCACCGCATCAGGGTTGATGTCCTGGGCGTACACTACTCCGCCGGGACCCACCCGCGCCGCTGCCCTCATCGAAAACCACCCCGACCCCGCGCCAATGTCCGCGACCGATGATCCGGCCTTGATGCCCAGCAGATCCATTACCCGCTGAATCTGCAGCCGCTCGTCGCGGCCCGGTTTCTCAAAGATTGACAGGTCGCCCGTATAAGGAGTGCTAGTGGGACGTTGCTGTTGCTCAGCTTGGGAGAGCGCAATCTGTGGGGAGGCGACAAAAAGAAACCCGTATAGCAGAGGAACAACAAGTGGCTTGGCGAAATGTAGCCTCAGTTTCATCTTTCCATCTTCCAGCAAAACGGGCTCCCGTGTAACAGTAATCGCAACGGCGTTGTGATCAACCTCCGAAACTTGGGAGACCGGCTCTTGGATCACTTCCGGATAGTCCGTCACTCGGGACAGAATGAGCCCATGCCAATTCGAAAATTGTCGCGCTGATCAGTTCGCTGCCTCTGGAACAATCACCACGTCCGCTGCGCGCGAAGCAGGGGTTATATGCAGACGAGAGACTTTACCATTCTCAACATGACCTTCGACAACTGTTTTATATGGGGCATGCAGTTTAAAATCCGCAGTCCACTCATGTGGCCAGGCCGGGAGCAGTTGGATACGCCGGCCATCGGTCTGCATCAACATCATCTGCAACGTGATCATCCCGGTGCCACCGTTGTCCAGATCAGGAATCCAGTCCCCACCCGCTTTCCAGAACCAGACGAAACGCTGGTCGCCGTAGTCGGTGAATTCGTGCTCAGCCGCGCGTTGCGCGACCTTTGTCAGTTCCAATACCGCCGCTTGCGGTCCATCCTGGCCCCAGCAGACATCCCACGGAAACAAACGCGCAGCGAACGTATCTCTTGCCAGCTTCAAATTCGGCTTACCAACTCCGAACAGTCGATACGGGAATGCGATGTACAACTCGGGGTTTTCTCGGTTGCTGGTTTTCCCGTACTCTTGAGCTGGCAGAATGATCGCCGTACCATTGATATCATCGGCACCTGCCGCGGAATCTTACCGGCGAACGTGTGCCCGGTCGGTAGCGGCGGCAGCTCATCGAGCATTCGTTTCCATCTCACCCTCTCCTCATCGGTGGTGATCCCATCCGGTAAGGCGACAAGCCGCCCCAGTTCGGTTTTAAGCCCGGCAATATCAGGCGTGGGATTCACAGCGTTCAATTGATAGGTTTCCAGCGATTGCGAGGGGGACAGTCGCAATCTTCCATCCGCCGTGTGCGTCCATTGCTGGTCATAAGACGTCACAATCGCATCGGCAAACGGGACAAGTTTGTTGCGCGCAAAGTCTGTATCCTGACGGTTGTCGTATTCGTCGAGCATCTGATCGATGACTTCCAGCGAGCCTTGAATGTGATAGCGCATCCATAGACTTTCGACGGCGTTCGTCGGATTATCCCATCCAAAATCGTTCAGGTTTGGAAGACCCCAAAAATACTGAGTCTCCACGAAGACCGCTCCGGCGTGGAGCCAAGGCAACCTCGCTGAGGTAGTTTCTGAGATTCCAATCGAGCGGTCCTCTCGCTTTAACGATGTGATTGCCGATCCGCGTGGTCGCGTCTTTTGCGGCAGCATGTCTACCGATGAGAGTCGAGGAAGGCTTTACCGCCTTGACCATGATGGTTCACTCCATTTGATCCTTGAGAATATTGAATGCTCCAACGGAATGGCCTTCACCCTCGATCACAAAGGGTTCTACTATACCGACTCGCTCGCTCATAAAATCCACTTCTTCGATTACGACATAGAGAGCGGATCACTGTCGAACCAACGTACCTTCGCCACATTTGTCGAAGCAGATGGAATGCCTGATGGAGCGACTCTCGATGCCGACGGGAACCTTTGGTCTGCGCTTTGGGATGGATACTCCATAGTTCGTCTTCTGGGCGATGGCAAAATTGGCAGGCAAATTGTCCTGTCCACACGCAAAATCTCAAGCCTCACCTTCGGAGGTGAAGACTATTCCCACCTCTACATCACGACCGCAGGGGGCAACAATAAAGAAGAGAATGGAGCACTTGCCGGCGCGCTCTTCCGCTTGAAAACAAAAATACGTGGGCTCCCCGAACACTTTTCGCGTATCACAGCTAAGCAGCAATAACTAGCGATGCACATTAATAGGTGTCAAAGAAACTAGATACATGATGAGTGCTTCGCGTATGTTTTCTGGACGTTGCGGGTGTAACTGTCAGGGGAGAAGTCATCCCACAACATTCAACTGCGGGTTAATGTAATACCGATTGCGGGGAATCTAAATCGAGTGCATAGCACTGACCAAAGCCGTCTCTGGCCACCACCATTACACACCTTTGAGCATTCCAATTACAGGCCTCACATTTGCGAGTTGCAACGTGAGGTTCACATAGACTCGACCACTAAGTAAAAGCATGGGTCGACAAGGCTAAGCTGGTAGCTTGAAAACTTGACTCATTTATATCAAGGCCTTTACTTCAAGACCTTAGCCGCCCAATGAACATTTGCGGTTGACGATTGACAGATCGTCAAGACCGTATCGTTATGTTGCAGGACTTGCGAGCCAAATTCTCATACCTAAACGCGATTTGGCGAACTTATTGGGGTCGTTGCCCGCATCCAATGCGGATCGAGGTGCTAACAATTAGTGCGCTTCGCCGACGGCCAGGAAACAGCATGATGAATTCCGTGACATCAGTGCAAGGTGCTGGTTGGCGGAAGTTGAGATGCATTCAGCCGCCACCCATGGCCTTGATCAAGAGCACACTGGCATCCATCTGGCGGCAAAGGATGTCGATTTCGTTTCGCTCGTTGAAGAGAAGCGTGGTTTGTGCGGTGACAACATGCAGATAGGGGGCGGCACCTCCCTCGTAGAGATCGGTGAACAGCCTCACGTCGTGTTGCGCTTCCTCTACCGCTTGTTCCTCCTGTGTTGCTTCGTGCGCGAGCCATAAGCTTTCGGAAGATACGATATTTTACTCATGTCGAATACACAAAAACCAAAACAGTCAGATAAAAGGAAAAAGCGTGACCAAAGGTTGCCGACCTATCGATCTCTCTCTCGTGCCCAAGGAAGACCAGCGATCAGCCCGCTCTTTGAACCGGGTGTTACTCGTGGGCGAGTTGCATGACGCTGTCTTTCTTTGCTTGAAAGACAAAAAACTTACGCCATTCGCGCCTCTTCTTCGTAGTCTGATTGATACATGCGTCCGAGGGATGTGGTTTCTCAAGTACGCAAAGGAGGAGGAAATCACTGACAGTGTTGCCAACCTAGCGACCCTTGAAAGAGTAAAAAGCCTATTCGTCGTTGACGATCAGCGCATGTTTGCCTTTGTCTTTCAGCAGGTAAAGGGAACCCGATCAAGAGTTTTACCGAGACGTATTGCATCCATCAATTCATGGTGATGCGCTGCACATTGCAATGAGGCGTAGAGACGTGGAATCAGCAAGGACGTGGGTTCACAAGGGCTTGTTTCATACCAATCACGTCTGTGTTCACTTGACATTGCAGTTTGCCGAGAGTGGCCTTGTACCTGCGGCTCTTCATGATTGTTTCAAGAAAGAGAGCCTGAAGTCACTCCAAGCTATGGATGTGCTGCTTAAGCATCCCACGTGGCAAGGTACGGACGAGCATCTTTCTGAATGACTGCAATGCGTTCTCGATTATGACGCAACACCCGATTTGGCGATTCACTACTGCGGGCCGAGTTCTTTGTCGAAGTCCGGCTGGCCAGCCCATCAGGTTTACCTGCTTACACGAGACCTCACCACGATAGCTGCTTGCTTTGCTGTCTTATTTTCTGCCGGTGCAGCGCTCGCTTTGGTGGATTGGAGAACGTGGGCTGGATACACGGTCATCCTAATCCTTCAATACGTTGCTATTGCGAGTGCCGCACGCAACTATGGAATCCGCTTCGTGCTAAACGTGCTCTGCGAGGAGTGCGCCACTTGCGGAATCGTTTAGAACAGGACCAAGTGGCACCAAGTTAACGCGTGATTCTCATTGCCGCCACGTCGCGTAGGATCGCCGCGCATATCGATGGGCGGGATCGGGTATTCGTGTTTCTCGCCTCGAAGCAGATTGATAAATCAGAATTGTCCACGACCATGCAAGGGCGCGAGTTGCCGCCCTCGCTCATTACAAAAAAGACAGTTGCCTAATGATCGTGGATCGGGGCGGCGAGCATTATGATTTGGCACTGACGCGGCGCGGATACCAGCCGAGCGCCGAAGATGCTGTTGCAGGCCAGAAAGCCTTCGGCCATTTGCGAATGAGTTCGGTAGATCAGTCACTTGTGCCCGAAGCGATAAACCGGATTGACACTGACCGACCTTGGTTCTTACCAGAAGGAGGCGTATGGAGAGATCTCGAACGAGAAGAACTGGACCCAAGCCAATCACGCTGATTGCGGCGTATTTTGTGTGGGCATGTGTTACTTTAGTAACTGCTAGTAACCAACCGCGGGACAGTGCTTCAAAGCCATGAGACAGTGCTTAAATAGGTGAAGTGCAATTCGCGTGATGAACATCCTGTTTTTTCAGGTGGAGGAAATCTTCATGTCGTATCCCCCCCGCACCCATCTCCTTGTGTGCCTCCTCGTCGGTTTGTCTTGCACAAACCTAGCAATTGGTCAGACAATCACAGGTCTTTCGCCCTCCAGTCTTCAAGCTGGGAGCGGCGGGTTCGTATTGACGGTTGGCGGATCCAATTTCAATTCTGAATCGAAGGTAGAACTTGTCACTTCCAGTGGAGTTCAGACGCTGCAGACGTACTTCATCAACGCCAACCTTCTCATGGCCGGAGTGTATTCAGGCGACGTCCTCAATCCAGGTACAGTGCAGGTAGAAGTCGCCAATTATTCGACGCAGAGCAATTCAGCCCCAAGCAATCTCTACGTGCTGGCGGCTGGTTCTGGTTCTGGCTCCGGCTCCGGTTCAGGTACTGGTTTAGGCACGGGCTCTGGTTCGGGTTCTGGCAGCGGCTCTGGTTCGGGCTCTGGCTCCGGTTCAGGCTCTGGCGGCTCTTCTGGTTGCTATATGTGCGCTCCCGGCTCGGGCTCAGGTTCAGGTTCTGGCTCTGGTTCGGGCACCGGCAGTGGCACGGGTTCCGGCTCCGGTTCTTCTGGCGGATCGACTACAAGTCCCGCTGGATCGGATTTGTTAGTGAAGGTCACGTCTCCCTCGTCCAGCCAGTCGGTGAACGGCTCGGTGACCATCGCAGCCACCGCGCAACAGACCAGCCAGACCGACGGCAGTGTCACATTTTGGGGTATCTTCGACTCGGGCAACATGTTGTGGTACGACAGAAATCCGGATACTTCCATCAACCTGAATTTGGCTCTATCTTCTGGCTCGCACAAACTTCAGGTTGAAGCCTATGACGATTCCAATACGTCCTCAACCGCCACCGTCCCCGTGGTTTCAACCTCGTCGGGTAAGACTGTCAATTGGAATGCCTGCATGTATACGACCGGAGGCCAGCAATATCAGGCGATGAAGATTTCATCCACCCAGCCGGTGACCGGAGTGTTGCAGTCGCAAATGTTCTGGAATTCGAACTGCGACCCAGTCCAATGGACCGACCAGCTCAATGACGTTGGTTCGACGACGACCTTAGGTGGCGGTAGCTTTGGCTATCTCTACTACTTCATTCACCGAGCCAATACACCCAACGTGTCCGCGGTCTGGACGATTGGCAATCAGACGTCAGGCTGCGTGAACTACAACACTGCCCCGGCCTGTAATTGAGAACGAAGGTAATCAGCGGGTGCGCCAGCTTCATCTTCTCAGCTTGGGGAAGCAGGTGATCGTAGACTTCCCAGTGTCTATGACCAGCTGCGTCCTTCACCAATAACTGATCGTCCGCTTGGAAACATCAAGTCGATGTAATGCATACCGTCTCTGAGGAGTCTCCGAGGTTGTTCTCTGAATCAGCGCCCGCTGAGTTCAGCTTTTTTGTAATCCCTCGTGCTCCTCTGACTTACATTCAAACAATCCAGGCACTGCTCCATTCCCAGACCCTGGGGCGTTTGACGGCGCCTATCCGCGTACAGTAGAAGCTGTCTCATATATGCCTTAGTGGCTGCGGAAGGCTACCTGAGACCCGCTTTGATTGCCTGTCTCATACGAGGCGTATCCGGCATTCACCCGTTTATGAGACAGCTTCTAGTAGCTCTCATTTACTTGATGACTCCTGGTACTGCCGCCAAGAAAACTGGGATGAGAATCCAGCCCGCCAGTTGATGAATACGGGCATAAGTAGAGACAATCTTTCGCGACTGGGGCTGGTCGCCAGCTCTTGGCTACCCCAGATCTACTACAGGCAAAAAAAGCTCCAAGCTATACCAGAATTCAGAATAAGCGATCAGACTTGTTTCGTCCTTTTTGTCTTGTTCCATGCGAATTTGGTGCGCCCGGAGTTGAATGGGCTGTTTCGGGAGGAGGACTATCCCTCCGTAGACAAGCTGCGTTCGAAGTTCGCCCTCAAGCTGGAGTTATTGCCCATACCAAGCGGCGAAGACTTCCGGGTGATACTGTCGGACGAGGAACAGGCGCGCATTGCCAGAGAGATCAACGACCATGTGCGGCAATCCCTCGAGAAGGGAACCGAAGACTTGTGGAACCGGCTTAAGTCCGTGGTTTCCCACTTAGTCAAACGTTTGAGGGAGCCGGATGCTCGCTATCACGCCTCTCTGGTGACAAACCTGCTCGATCTTGTGGAGCTGATGCCCAGGCTGAACGTGAATCAGGATGAGGATCTGGATCGTTTCGCCTCGGAGCTACGAAACCAGCTGGGTACGCTGACCGCCCGTGACTTGAAGAAGAACGACATCCTGCGCGTAGCGACGGCCCAACAGCTCCCACCCCAGCTGTCAGGCAGGAGCTGTTGAAAGTACGCCAAAGGATATGGGAAAGCTACTTCCGTAACGACCAGACTCAGCTTCAGCAATCGATTGGGGGCGATTTTCTCACTATCAATCCAAACGAGGAGCATTGGCAGAATCGAGATGAATTCCTCGCGGGAGCTGAAGCTTTTGCGCGTCACAACGGAAAGCTTGTGCGGCTTACTTTTCCCAGAACCGAGATCCAAGACTTCGGTGACGTAGCAGTGCTCTATTCGCTGGTGCAAATCACGATGGAAACGGATGGCAAACAAGAGTCCTTAGACTGCCGTTCAACCGAAGTATTTCAGAAGAGACAAGGACGCTGGGTCAATACCGGAGCACACGTAGACTCCGGGCAATAGTCCGGTAGGTCAATCGAAAAATGTCATGAAAGTTGTCGCTTGATCTTGATGTCCGGCATATTTGAAGACGCCGGACATCAGGAATTACTTGCCGCGTCCTAGCCGATTCGATACTGGCCACCGTCAACCACGAGCGCCTGTCCAGTGATAAATGCGGCGTCGTTACTTGTCAGGAACAGAACTGCGCTGGTCACGTCGTCGGGCTGTCCCAGCCGCTTGATGGCCTGCTGCTCCCAGGTTGCTCGCTTTTGCTCTTCCAACTGAGGCGCGGTCGCTAGTGTATTGATCAACCCGGGAAGCACCGCATTCGCGGTAATACCATCGCCTGCAACATCGTTGGCCAGGCCTCTCATGAAACCAATGATTCCCATCTTTGAAGCGATGTAGTGACTCATGCCCGGTATGGCGAGTCCGACCATGTTTGACGATATGCCAACGAAGCGTCCCCACTTCTTCGCTCTCATATTGGGCAAGAAGTGCTTCACACTCAAGAAGTGCGAGTCCAGGTTTGTCGCCATCGTTTTTCGCCATGTGACGAGATCGAGATCGTCAATAGGGTGATTTGGAAAATAGCCTGCGTTGTTTACGACGATATCAACCCCCTCCTACGTCCAAGGCCTTGGACGCTACCAATTGCCAATCCTCTTCCTGCGTCACGTCGAGTTTAAATGCATAGCCTCCAGGTCCGATTTTCTGGACGGTGTCGGCTGGCTGTCGGAGGTCGGTTGCAATGACCTGTGCACCTCGTTCTGCAAATGCAAGTGCTATAGCTTGCCCTATACCCCGGCTGGCGCCCGTAATCAATGCCACTCGTCCAGCATGTGTCTTGATCGAAGTTCTTATGTATGCGTTCATAGCTTTGCTCGCTTAGTCTAGCGTCATTGAAAATAGGCCGTGATGCATACTCCGGCGTCGCGCGCACTCGCGATCACCGTGGATTGATTTAGGTAGGGATGATACTCGACTTGATTTGTCGCAAGCGGAATCTCCAACACCTCAACCGATCCGGAAGTAGCACGTCGTTGAGAAGTCGCCCAACAGCGAAGTGCATGAAAAGCGAGGTTTTGAGCGAGTTGCTGACTGATGCCCAGTTTCCCCTAGTTATCAAAATCCCTGACACTTCAGGAACTTGAGTTATCGCCGGTGGAGGCAAAGCTTATCCACCCCATAGATGGAGCTAACTGTAACGCATTAGCCATCCTTGACGCGCTAGTTTCAAGGAGCACGCTATCGCTTACAAATGCTTCGCATTTCTAAGCAACAAGAGCTCAAATTCTTTAACGATCATCTTGGTCTGGTATGCATTACAGTCGCCAAGCAACATCCTGTCGAGTATAGCGCAGCAGTCGAAGCGAATCGTCTGTTCATGAATGGAGATATTCAGTAACAATCCGATGACAGTATTGAGACGATAGCTTGACACGCGCGGCCGCTCAACGGAGCACATTGGTGAAGAGAGCGACCGATGCCGAAATCTACTTTCCCTATCAATCGATTCGTCGTATTCACCACAATGTTGTGTGCCCCCTCCGGAGCACCTAGGCGCTATGACGACTCTTACACGCAAGATAAAGGGCCCTGGGCATGACGTCGTGTTTAGTTCCCAGATATGAAGCCGCTCACTACGTGTTAAAGACACTCGCCTACACGATGATTAATCTGCGGCACTACGGCCTGCACTGCTCTCGCGCCCGATACATGTGCTTGCACTCTTCAGCAGATTGCGCTGCGATTGTGCTCGCGCGATGCAGAAGCCTTGGCGCAACGACACACATCTTCGCATCGCGCGTCTGGTTGTCGCCACTGATCCGGTCTCATAAGCACTCTCAACCATGGTGCCATTAAGCATGATCGAAAAAGCGCAACCAGTTAGACATGTTTTCAGAAAAGGAACCGCGAATGCGCCCCCCGAGCACTGATCACCGATTTGAAACTTTTCATGCAGTCGAAAGCATCGATGACGAAGTTTTTTTGTTCAATTGGTCGAAAACCAACCCCTTGGCTCCCTTAAACAAGGTTTTTCAGCCCTCTGACGAGCAGGAGCTTCGTTCCATTGTGCTTGGAGGCTATGAAACGGTGCGCGTCGTTGGCTCTACACTGTCGTTCGAGCCCCTGCACTCGGTGCATGGCGAAGCTGGCCCCGCGGCCTTGATCGATTTGCGATCTTGGGCAGGCCAAGTCACCGTCGGTGAGGGCTTCGTGACCTACAAGGCGGCCACGACAGTGGAGCAGCTTTACGGGGATTTGATCGAAATGGATCGCATGCTGCCGGCTTGTCCCGGCGTCATCGGCATCCAAACTCTCGCGGGGGCCTTGGGGACCGGCACCCACGGTCAGGGACTGCGCCAATCGAGCTTGGGCGATGCGGCACTTTCGATGAAAGTGATGCTGGCGGACGGCCAAATCCAGCTCGTCGAGCGCGACGATCCGCGCTTTGGAGCATTCATGCTCTCCATGGGATGCCTAGGGATCGTGTTGGAGGTGAGCTTTCGGACCGTGCCAAATGTCATCATGAAGTGCCGTAAGCTCACCGTCGATCAGGAATGGCTGATTGCTAACCACGAGCGGCTGAACCAAGAGCATCTCTTTGTGAAAACATGGTGGTTCGCTTGGACCGGAGAGGCCCATGTCTGGCTGGTGGACCCCGCCTCGGAGTTCGAGGCCCAGGCTTATCGGGCCGCGGGATGCCTGCCCTTGGATTTGCACTCCGGCACCAGGCCGGAGGCGCTCTTAGATTCCACTGTCGAGGCCACAATGCTCAAAATCGGCGCCGACACGAAAAACGAAGCCTTGGACGGACGGCACATCGAAACCATGCGCCGTTTTAAGAACGGCAACGATTTGATCGGCAACGTCTACCAGCTGTTGTGCAAGGGAATTCCCGCTCCTCAAATCAATTGCGAGGTATCCGTTCCTTTCGACAGGTCAGTCGAAGTCTTCCGCATCCTCAGCCAATGGCAACAAGAGCATCCTGGCGTGTTGCATTATCCTTTTATTTTGCGGTGCTGCGGAGCCTCCCAGGCTTGGCTGTCGCCGGCCTATCGCCAACCCGTGTGCTGGATAGGCTTTTTGGTGTATTTGGCGGCCGACGGCCAATTCGCTCGCGGTTCCCTTGATTGGATGCATGAGGTGCAAACGCGCTTGGCTCGCCTCGGTGGAGCTCCGCACATGGGCAAGCATTTTTCTCCCGAAATCTACAAGCTTTCGGAGCGCCCCACGTGGCGTGATTTCGACCGACTGCGCAGGGAACTCGATCCCAATAGGTTATTCGAAAACCAATTCGTTAAGCGATTGTTCGCCCACTCCGAGCAGGATGCGGCCTAACGAGGCAGGCGCTTCTTTTCGATCTCGACGGCACTCTGATTGATTCGTCCGACGATCTCAAGCGCGCGCTGAAAGCCGCTTTCGCCGAGCATGGCTTGGGCGCGCTCTCGCGAGATCGGTGAAGTAAATTGGTTCACACTCGATCACCGCACGGGCAAGGGCCGCTTACTGCAAACAGATCGTAGTCATGCGCTTGCGCGAAACTTCAGCTGCGGTACATACACCAACCTTTGCGGCGAATCGTATGGACTTCGAATCGACACGTTTTCGAGTGGCGCCATGGTTGGCTTTGGCGCTATTTCCGTTGATTTCTGCAGAACCAATATTCCAAGCTACTGCTCTGGCGAACGTGCAGCTGGTGGCACAGCGCGCTACTCATGGACATCCAACGATTCAACCGTCGCATCTGTTTCTGGTTCCAACAGGGCTCGATCAGGCAGTCTTTTTGGAACAGGACCACAGGCACAACTCCAATCAGGTGGTTGCCGCAGGCGCAGATGCCAGCGCGACGAGGGTCCACACTGCGGAAGGCATCGGCGAGTGTCTTCCTAAAACATTCATCATGAGGCAAGTGTGAGCTTCACTTCCTGCCCGGGGCGAAGCAATCGCCACCGGCCCTGAATCGATGTCGTAGTGCACAAAAAATGGGGCGTTCGCGGCAAGTTCGAGACGTTCGCCGGTTCCAGCCCTGCCACTTCACCGAAAATGCGACTTCACAGGCATTTCAGGATTTCTTTCGGATTGCCGGTATACGTCCGAGTTGGGCATTGCCGACCTCACGTGGGATGATGGCTGGATGTTCCCTCGATTCGTTCGCCTCAACTTGGCATGGAATGCAGTGCCGAATACCCCTGATCCGAAGACTCGAATCGATGGCGAAGATCTGCTCCTTGTCTTCAACGTGAACTCATTTCAGTTTCCTGAGTTCCGGCTGGGGGAGAGGGGCGTTCTCCGATTCGTAAATTGCTCCGGATTTCGACTTGGCGCGACCAACGACGAAGGCTGGTACTTAGGGCATTGCAGATTTACTGGATTGGCACCTGCGTGGGGCGAGTTTTATGCCGTTATTGGCGATCCAGGCTCGGTCGCTGGCCCCGACGACTGGGTCGTCATACGTTCCAATTCCGGGCTGAAAGGGACGCATTTCTTGTTCTACTTCCGCGATTCAACGTTTGAGTCCGTCTCTGAAGCTTGCATGGTCGAGCCGGTTCAGGAGAACGCGCTCTTCAGGACTGGCAAATCGATAGCTTGTATTTAGCAAGAGTGAGAATCACATTGGACGAAGCCAAATGGTTTCAATTCCAGTGTTGTCAGCCATCGGGAACATTCGCGCACGAGTCCAAACTTCCGGGTTGCCGATCGTCGAGAATGCCGTCAACGAGTTTATCCGCGATGAGTACCCTTCAACCCAAAAATAGAAGAGGGTCGTTAGGGATCCGACAATCAACGCGAGTAGCATCGCAGGAAAGCCACCCTCACCCGTGAGAGGGTCGCCATGCCAAATCGTGTGCGCGTCGCCGCCCCTCTACTGAGAGAACAAGACCACAAAAGACCATTGATGCAGAACCAATCAGAATTCCACCCACCACCCAGAAGGATAGTCGGTATTCGTTGCTTCTCCGGGTTTCTGAGAATGATCAGAACCGTTAAATACAAACAGCCGAGTTCGAGAAACGCTGGAACCAGTACTATCCGGCATCCGAGAACTCTGTTTGTATACTACGTCCACACTGAGTTGCCAAATCGCATAGTTGTTTTCAAAATGAGGACAAGAAACAGGTCGTAATGAAGCATACATTGAAGTTCCGGAAGAAAGCGCAATCCAGGACAACCCTTAGCCGTCGCCAGTTTTGTGAAGCAGGAGCTTCCGCGATTGCCCTGGCGCTATTGCCAACCAAGGCGCTTACTTCCATCGGCGAATCGGCATCGGCAAAGATGCCGGGTATTCCAACGCTTGATGAGCTGGGAACAGAATGGCTCGACTGCAGCCAATTGGCGCACATGCCTTCGCTACATAATTTTCATGAGATGGCTGCCTGTGCGCCGGATCTGATTGGTGTGAATTTTCTGCCAAGAGGGCAGCTCTATAAAGATTCGGGCCCACGCTGGTATATCTATAACAGCCTGCCTCTATGCCGTATGTCGGTCGATGGTACGACGTATGACAGCACGAGCTGCAAATGGTTCGCCTACCAGGCGGTGAGACGCACTCGGACTCCCGATCTCGAAATAGTGACGACGAATCGTCTCGTTATGGAAGACTCAGCCATGTTGTGGCGAGTCAAGTTCACGAATACGAGCGCGACGACAAAGACCATCCGCGTATCGATCGATACGGATGGCGTTCGCAGAGAGGTTATGGGATGTGTTCAGTTAGTAACGAGATCGCAGGAATTCGCGATGAGCGCGATTTATCAATTTTTCGATTCTCCCATAAACGGTACGGACGGCGCACGGGTGGAATGGGAGTTAAACCTCGCCCCGGAGCAATACCATGAAATTCGCTTCTTTATGAAAGCTGGTATCGAGGATGACGAGACTCAGCTTGCCACCCCTATATCGTGGTTTGAATCGGAATGGATTCGCGCAAAGAGGGTGTGGGAGGACCGCTGGAACGATGCCTTTACACCTGGAAACGAGTTTTTCTCCGGTAACGCTCCTACTTTGCTCACGGAGGATGCTGCGATCCGTGAAATTTACTATCGAAGCGTGTTGACCCTCTTGGTTCTACTCCGGACCAACCTCTGGAGTGACAGAACGTTCATTACAAGTGGAGAACGAGCGAAAGGGACTGTCTTCTATTGGGACACCTCACTCTTCTCGACGTTATTTGCAATGCTCGAACCCAGGCAGATGAAAGAGCAGATCAAGCTCTTCCTCGAGCAAGACCCACATGAGAATGCGATCATCGTGTTCAAGACCCAACGTCCCGCTTCGCCCGATAGAATCAACACGTCAAAAGGATGGGATCTCAGAGGTTATGCCGCAAACGACATCTCCATCTTCCGCTTGACGTGGTCCTATTTGTCTGTAACCCAGGACAAAGAGTTCCTGACTGAAAAGATAGGAGATCAAACGGTAAAAGAACGATTACGAGTCCTGGCAACCGATTGGAAGAAGCTCTTGCGTGAACCATCGGACAAGCTGGCGGATTACGGCGAGGCTCCTAACCTTTTGGAATGTGTGCCCACTTATATTCACAAAGTGCCATCCTTTAATGCGGCGAATGTGTGGATGATGCGCGAGTATGCCGGCATCCTCGACTTAGCGGGAAATCATACGGAGGCGAGCGAACTTCGCAGAGAAGCTGACGACATGGTCAAGGCCGTAATGACTCTGTATGAGCCGGGAAAAGGTGTATGGGCAAGCGTGCATCGGGACGGCACACGGGTCGAGATGAGGCATTGCTATGACTTTGCCACTGTTGGAAGGTTCATGGCCACAGACCTGCCTCCTGCTGTTCGTCAGCAGATGGTCGAGTTCGTTCAGCGTGAGTTGTTAACAGAGAAATGGATGCGCGCCCAATCCATGCTTGACGTGGCGGCTGCCAATTCCGATCGTCCAGATCATGGTCCAATGGGAGCCTATGATGCATGGCCCGCGGTTACAGTGGATGCGATGTGCACTCTCGGATATTGGGAGAACGCCATTTCTTTCTTACGAAGAACCAGAGTTGCAGTCTACGAGGGTGTTTATGCGCAAGCGCGGGAGTTTTATGGGCCAAGGCGGCGTGAGTATGACGCACCGATCCGGATCGCACAGCGCGGAGGCTGCATGCGAGAATGCACGGGAGGCGGGGCGTTTGCCGAGACCATCATCAATACACTGTTCGGATATATACCCAGGCTGGGGCAACCATTGAATCTATTCGAACCACATACTCCTCGAGGGTTTGTAGGAAAGCTGTGTCATGTGCGTTACGGAAGCGATCAATTTACCATCCGGTCTGACAACTCGGGTCTGCATTTGAGAAATGAAGCTAACGTCAGATCTAGTTAGCACTGCGAAATCGAAGATTGTGGAGCCAGTGGCAATCAGTGGTCAATAAGCGCATTGGCGATTTGGCGCTCGTTGAAAACCGATAGACCTTAGTTGCTGGATTGAAGCGCGTTTGCCGGGACTTATCCATCCCGTCATCGATCTTGAAGATTGCCAGATCGTCAGATTTCAATATATTCAGAAAGCCACTATGGCGAGGAAAGAAACAAGCCGTTTCAGTATGGTGACGCTCATAGGCATGAGCTGGATGTTGCTCAAGGTTACGGCATTGTCAGGCTTGATGGTCCTCCCGTTGCGGCTACGACGATCTTTAGCTCCGCGTCCATGAGCAAGCCGGTCACTGCTGTTGGAGTGCCCAACCACGCTGCTATTCGATATGAACGATAAGGGCGAATGTACCGGGGTTGTATCACCTCTATCGTTCATTGGCGGAGAGCAAAGTCAATCACCAGGGCCCTACGAAGCTTGTCGCGTTTCACACGCAGGCGACCGCTCGTAGAACTCCATATCACAGAGCTCCACCTGCAGCTATATACTGATGAGGAGCATCCCGTAGTATGCCACTGACGTGCCTGCAGATTTTCAAGACGCTCCTGATAGTCGTTGCAAGTGCGACTGCTGTTGGGGCGCAAACCAGCACGAACGTCTCGCCGAGGCTTCCGGATATACAGGATTCGGGAGCGGCGCCAGTGGAGTTCAGAGGAGTTCCGGTGCCTTCGGAGGCAGCGAATCTACCTGAAGTACAAGCTTTCTTGAACCACAGTGACTGGTCGGCCGCAGAGCAACGATGCCGGGAAATTCTTTCGGCAAGCCCATCGTCTGCGGATGCCCGCTATCTCCTGGGGTATACGCTCTACCGCGAGGGCAAAGCGGCTGATTCTCTCCATGCATACACAGAAGCCGCAGCGCTCCGCAAACCTCAAGCAGCCGACCTGATGGCAGTTGGCGCAGACTACGTGATCCTCTTCGACTACTCCGATGCCGATGTCTGGTTTACCAAGGTCACGGACTGGAACCCCCAAGATGTGCTGGGCTGGTACTATCGAGGCCGTGCGGAATACAAGCGGGAGAAGTTTGCCGATGCTTTGGGAGCCTTTCAAAAGGCGCTGGCTCTAGACCCACAAAACCCGAGGATCGTGGATAATCTGGGCCTCACATTCGAAATGCTTGGCGATATTGCCAAGGCGAAGGCTGCATTTCTCTGTGCTATTCAAATGGAAACCAGCAATCCGTCGGGTTACTCGCTTCCGTTTCTGAATCTAGGGACGCTGCTGCTCGACAATAATGATGTCGACGGAGGAATGCCTCTTCTCGAACGAGCTGTTGCGATGTCGCCTGCGAATCCAAAGGCTCATGAAGCACTTGCACGCGCCTATCAACAGAAAGGGAACTATACTGCGGCCGAAGAGCAGCTGCATACGGCTCTCGTTAAAGCGCCGAATGCTCCATCGCTGCATTTTCTTCTTGGCCGTGTGTATGAGAAGGAAGGCATGCGTAAAAAAGCCGAGGACGAGTTCCAGAGGACTGCAGCTTTAAATGCGCAACAGGTGTCATCCGAGGTGCCTGACAGAGTCACGCCGCCATCCAAATAAAACAAGGCCGCAGATCAGAAGAGAAAGTATCTTCGTCTGATCTGCGGCTTAAGTATTTCTGTTGATGAAACCGCTCGGCTCTAACTAGAAGCTGATGCGGAAGTATGCCTGGCCCTGGCGCGGGCTGTTACCCTGGCAAGGACCAACGACATAGCCAAAGTTGGCATTCGGGTTGTTCGCTGTCCGGAGATCGCTGACATTAGAATCAGTCGGGCTGCAAACCTGCATGCGGTTTAGGACGTTGAAGTATTCCATCCGCAATTCGCCCTGTACCCGTTCGCCAAGCTGAAACTTCTTGGCGAGTGCCACATTCTCAACCGACTCAAATGGGTCTCGCAGGTCGCTCTGATTGCGCGCCGCGCTGCCCACTGCTGTACGGCCAGGATCGGTGAATGCCCCAGTGTTGTATACAGGTGTGTTGTTGTAATAGTTCTTGTAGTTGAGGTGGATTGCAGCGCCGGGCACACCGTTGGCGCGGTTGCCGCCGGTGGCCAATGGCGTTCCCGAGGCACCGATGCCGAACGGCGTGCCGCTCTCGTATTGGAATGTGCCGCTGAACTGCCAACCGCCGATTACTTCCTTGCTGATAAACCTATTGCCACCGCTGAAGAGCGGTTTACCCGCACCGAATGGCAACTCATAGACACCGCTTAGAACAATCAAGTGTGGTTGATCTCCCGACGAAACCGCCCATTCAGCCTTCTGGTTGAACTTGTTGATAGCATCCGGCGTCATGGTGCTGAATCCGCTATCGGAGTTCGACATGGTTCGCGAGTAGGTATATGAAAGCAGGAAGCTCAAGCCGTCCGTGAACCGCTTCTGCAACTGAGCCTGCAATGCGTTGTAGATAGAAACACCGTTCGTGTCGAAGTTGTTGAGCGTGTTCCCGTTCTCTGTTCCCAGGAACTGCGGAAATTCAAGCAGCGCCTGCTGAACGGTCTGTCCGGGGAAATCGTTGCCGAAACTGGCATACGGCTGATAAAGACCGCCAATCTGAGCAACGCCTGCGCTCTTCAGAGCAGACTGACCGGCAGCCGAGTTCCATGGCTGCAGCAGGGCCTGTCCCAGCGAAAGATATCTGGGATCAAGCTGGTTTGTCGGATTGAGAGCGGATACCAGATGGACCCCGTGATTGCCCACATAGCTGGCAGACACAAAAAGATTCCAGGGGAGTTCGCGCTGAATTCCCAAGTCATACATCTGGGAATAAGGCTGACGGATGCCGCCCTTCTGAAAGACGTGGAGAACTCCCGATCCATTGCCGATGGTTGCGCTCAAAGGGGTATTCTGCGGGTTCAGAAGGGTGCGAGCATCCCAGCTGCCATACGCTGCAACGTTCGTTCCGCTGGAAGTTACCTGATTGGTGCCCGCCAAAACATTTCCGTAGTTGTTGGCAGTCTTGTTGGTGCCGAACTCGTACGCTCCCCCATCCAGAAAGATGATGGAATAGCCGCCGGAGAGCACCGTTTTAGGATTCACCGCATAGGAGAAGCCGAAACGTGGTCCAACGTTCTTCCATGGGATATCAGCACGGCTGAAGCCGGCAGCTTCCGGTCCATGCCCAAGCGCTGTTGCGGCGCCCAGCAACGGGCCGTTGGGACCGATGGCTCCAGGATTTGGCTTTGTCACGTCGAGGAAGGTAATGTTGCCGGGCTGGTCCGCCGTAAACGGCACCAGGATGTCCCAACGCAGACCAGCACTGATCGTGAGCTTCGGGCTGATCTTGATATCGTCCATAACGTAAGGCGAGATCGAGAAATTGCGCAGCCTGGTTTCAAATGCCTGTTGCCGGAAGGCGCTATCCACGTTTCCAAGCAGGAAGCTGGCAAAAGCATTTCCAGTTGTATTCTCGTTCAGTTGCGCCCCCTGGTTCGTGACGCCGTTGCTGGTTGTAAGGCTGGAGAAGGTGAACCCTCCGGTGCAGCTGTTGCACTCGTGGTCATCCTGGTAAGCGCGGCGTGTTTCAACGCCGAAGTTGAGGGTATTGCGGCCGTGCAAGTAGAGGTAGTTATTCGCAAATGCGAGGCCCAGCTTGCGATTAATACTGCTGATCTCACCATTACTGTTGGCGCCCCAGGTTGTCGGAGCATCTGGGGCAAGGCCGGCAAAATTGATCGTGGGGAAGGTCGTCCCTTGCTGAACGCCACCAAAATTGACATTTTGATGAGCATTGAGCTCGTTGTTGATCTCGCCCATCCATCCGAAACCGGCAGTAACGATCAGATTATTCGACAGGGTACCGGTATAGTTCAGGAAAAAGCCTGAGCCCAGGCGTGGCTCCGTCTTCAGACCTGACAACTCATTACTGAAGTATGCATTGTTGTCGATTGCCGGAGAGTTATGGCTGTCTCGCCATTGGCTGTAGTGCAAAGAATGCCGATCACTGAAATTGTGATCGATCGTAAAGCCCCAGGAGGTCTGTGTAGTCTGCACCACTCCAAGCTGCGAATTGATATTGTTGGTCAAGCCAGGCAGCGTCGGATCGGGAATCTGGCTGAGTACGCTCGATGACAGCGCGCTGAAGCAGCCCTGCGGAATGATATTTCCCGGGAACTGCTGGCCTGGCGTGAGGCCGGCACAGTTCAGCCCTGCAGGCACATAGATGGGCGCATAGCCGGAGAAATTACCCTGCTTTGCCTGTGCAGTCGGCACGGTCATGGTTGCAGAAGGCTGCTGGTTCCACTTGAACCACTCAGAGCTGGCATGCCAGAAGGTGCGGTTGCGGCCATTGTAGAGGTGAGGAATCCAGACGGGTCCACCGACGGAGAAGCCGTAATTATTCTGCTTGTCTACGGGAACGGTGGGATTGATTTGCACCAGGCCGCGCGCATCGAAAAAATTATTGCGATTGATCTCGAATGCGTCGCCATGGAGAGTATTCGTGCCGGAGACAAAGTTGTAGCTCGCCGCACCCTGGCCAAGTCCATACTGGGTTGAGAACACCGAGCTGGCAACGTGAAACTCGTTGACCATCTCAAACGGCGGATTGATATAGCTCTGAAAGCCTTCAGTCTCAGATTGGACGGCTGGAACCCCCTGGAAGAGGACTTCATCCTGGAAGTCTTCGCCGCCGGAGATGCGATGGCTGAACTCGCTGCCCGTGACCCCAGGGGCAAGAAACAAAAAGTCGTCGATCTGACGCCCCTGCCCATTGACCTGATCGGGCAATTCCTGTACCACCTTGTTTTCGATGGTGACGCCGACCTGCGGCGTCTCCATCTGGAGCGAGATCGCCGAGCTGGTGACCTCGACCTTCGTACTCACCTCGCCAAGTGCCAGCACCAGGTTCACGGCCGCAATCTGTCCCGTCGAGACGATCACCCCGTTTTCCACTGCGGTCTGAAAGCCCTGCTTTGTAATGGTGACGGTGTAAGTGCCAGGAATGAGGCTGGGAATATTGTAGGTGCCGGCCGAGCTGGTAACCGCGTTGGCTATAACACCGGTGGCAGAGTTGCGAACCTGAACTTGGGCCCCGTCGAGAGTTGCGCCTGATGCATCAGTAACTGTACCGCCGATACCGCTCTGTGTCTGGGCCAGGGCCCCGCTGATGCAAACCAACGAAAACAGCACAAGCGTTGGAACAAGAAGCCTCCGAAAACATGCGAACTGCATTATCAACCTTTCTCCTGACAGGTATGCACAAGGGTGTGCGGAATGATCGCGTACTAGGTTTGGCAAATGACGTGCGCGTGATCCAGTGGTATGGTTTCCATGCCTTATTGGTATCGATTCCACTGGAAACTAAGATTGTTGACCTAGTGCTTAACATCTGTCAAGTGTCAAGGGTTTTGGGCACCGTCAACTCTACATACCTCGGGCTGTACGGCCCTGTTGCAAAGAATGGGAAAAGAGTGCGATTGACTACCAGCCGTGGTGCTGAACAGTACCAATCCACGAACTCGTCGATCGCGTGCCTATACCCGCGCTGCGACTCAGAGCTGCTCCGGCTGTTCAGGACTGCTGTTCTGGCGTGTTCGAGATCGGGAAGCCGTAAAACTCTCCGGGGGCGGCTGGTTCGAGTTACTGCGGGCTATGCGGCGATGAGAAGAGCTCGGCTGACAAGGTGATGCGGATGCCGATTTCGAAGCAGCGGAACAAGCACATCCAGCGAGTGCTTAAAGCCTTCCTAATAAGGAGGAGGCAAAAACATCAGGATTCATCGATGCGCAGACTGCCAGGTCCCGCCGATAGCCGACTGGGCGAAGGAGCAAAACTCCGGAGGCTCACTACGAATTGTTTCGGGACTGGCAGAGAACACAAACTCAATCATCTGTGACGGCTCCCCGGAGCCCGAGACAGCAAATGGATGTCCGGTTCCGCATGGGCAGGAACCACCCCGCCGAGAGGCACCCGTTGCGCTATGAGGCATCCTGATCAGATCGAATGCGCGCTCTCCTGAGCGCGCCCAGGAACCTCGTGCCTTTCACTTGACTTTGACTTACATGGACGTCGGCTATCCGGACACTTGCCGGTTATTCGGCAACCTGACTTCGCACGTTCCCATGAACGTCTTTATTGATGTCCTACTACGAAGTCTTTTTTTCAGCAGTCTCGCCGAGGGCTGCGAGATAACGAAGCGAGCTCAAGCTAGGTAAAAAGAAATAAGCGCCCCCGCGCACGGTTATGAACTGGGGTACATTCATCACCCGATCGCGCACTCCCCGCTCTTGCGGAATCGAAAAAGTATTGGTGAGAGGGCATCCCGTTATCGGTTGCCGATCGCCGAGCAGTGGATCGCTCTCTTCGGTCAGAGCGTCGAACTTTGTGTTTCGAAGCCACGAATTTTGTACAAACTCAAACTGACGCGTTATGTTTGCCACGATACAGATGAAGTTGAGGCCGTATTCCTGGGTATCCGAGCTATCCGCTATCGCCTGGTCTGGAGTCAGCAGCGGGCCACCGTACTCTCTTCCGCGCCTTAGCAGGCGGTGGAAGCGCGTAGACGCCTCGACATCATATCGAAACTCGGAATTACCAAAGCCCAGCATCCGCAGAAGCTTGGACACCGGGTTAGACGGCTGTCCGGGAAGATCGGGGTTCCGGGGATTGGTTCGACGCACATGTGCGCCGAAGGGGCAGCGTATGCCATCGGGATCGGCGTCGTAAGTGAAGTTGTTTTGTTCTAAGAGTTTGCTATCGATCCCCTGAATCGGGCTTGCCTGAAGCGGCACCAATGGCTTGCCCTCCATCCGGCGCCCCACCATCGATTCCGCAAATGCTGTTCGCACCTGCGGATCAGCGGGGGCCTGTGCATTGGCGAAGCGCCAGAAACCGCGAACGTTCTGCTCCAGCTGGCGAAAGACCACATAGGTGCCATTGTGTCCCAGGTCTCGTTCATCGGGCGCATCTTCAGCCTGTGGAAGCAGCTTGGCCAGGGGATCACTCGCCGACAGCAAAGGTCGGTCAGTATATTTGCCGTACTCATTCGGATAACCGAGTAGGAACTCGCCAAGGCTTACTACATTGCCGTACACGATCTCGTTCTGGCCCGGAGCTCTCTCTCGCTCCCAGTCGAGGGTAGGTTGGCTCACTCCATCTGTGAATCCAAACGGCTCATGGTTGTCTAAGTCGACGGTTGTGAGGCAATCCATACTGTCAAACCCATCGGTCCAATGAGTGTTCTGGGCGGCTTGGATCCAGCTTTGAAGCTGTCCCTGTCGGGCGTAGAACATGACCACCATGTGCGGGAGCTTTTCGGCGTTTCCCCAATGCCAAAATTCAGGAGAATTTGCGCCCACGTCGCCCAGTCGCCGCGATCGGCTGGAGTTCTGGCCCATGCCGGATAGAAACTCCGGAGCAAAGCCTTCCACCACCTCTTCGCTCATCCCCAACGCTCTCAATCCGTCGGCGGTGAAAGCTACCTGCATGGCTGTATTGGGCGCCGTCTTGCATTCGACCGCCGTCGAAATCGGTGCGATTGCAAGCCAGGCGCGTGCGGCTTCAGCCTCGCGAATTCTCAACAGAAAGAAGGCAGCCTCGGTGAGACTGCCATATCCAAAGCGCACTATGCCTTGAATATCGCTGAAGTCAACCGGTGGATTCGTCACTTGCCATCACCTCCTTCTTAGGGTCTTTTGCGTTTTCTTTCTAACGAGCCAACTATTAGAACAATGCAAGCCAGGCCTGCATCTCGGAATCGTTCATACTCGAAGCCTCAAGTCCTTCACGGATCAACATGTTCCGTCGCTTGTCGAGCGCGGTAAGCCCCGGATGCGCGTTATACCAAACCTGAGTGGGCAACTGATGACGGCGGAGGAAGTTCTTGAACTTCTGCTCGTCCTGCGCGCCGTCCAGAACGAGCCAGTTCGTCCTGGGATAGCCGAGTCCGTTGCTGAAGACGACATTCAACCCGAAACCCACCTTGTTGATGAAGTCGTCCATATAGCTGTCCAGGCTTCCGTCAAAGTTGCTCGTAAAGATGACTCGCTTGCCGCCGTCGAGAAAGACCCAGCGCGCGAACTGAATCGTCGATACCCGGGCCAGGCGTCCGCTATTGAAGAGATGCTTGGCCGTGTAGTCAATGACCAAAAGCACAAAGGCGATCGTCGACAGCCGGAAGAGGCCAGGTTTAAGGCTCCCAAGGGCGCTGAACTGATTGGTAACGTCCTGATCTTCCAACGAGGCAAGCAAGTCGGCGTGCTCCGCGTTGACACGAGGCGCAATCACAGGATCGGTGGTTTCACGACGCCGCAGAAGGACGATAAATAACGGCAGATAGATCAGCAAAAGCGGAGAGGCAAGAACCATCAGGAGTGGGACGCCGATCAAGTTCAGAAGACTCCGAAACCGCCAGCCAAGGGGAGTCGGCTCCGGGTCGGTCAATTTCAAACGCCCTGCGCGCCCTTCATCTTCGACGAATCTGCGGAGCATTGTATGAATGTCCCTGGGCCGCATGGAGCGGAGTGTTTCAAATTCCTGCTGAATGTAGCTTTCCAGCGCCTGGTGAAGTGCTTCCTCTTCGTCCACTTGCTGCACCGTCCGGCCAACCCAGTTCACATACGCGGCGGCCGGGGGTGCGCTCTTTGCCTTTATCCAGCCAAGTAGATCCTTGTCCGCGGTAAAGCCTTCACAATGGGAGAAGATTTGTTTGAGGCCCGCTGAATAATGAGCGACGAGATCAGCGAGAAAGATTTCGCGATCTCCGTCCACATCGCCAAGAAAGGTCAGATAGATGGGATAGCTGACAGGCTTCAGACCATAGGCAGTTATGTCGTTGAGAGTGTCGTCTTTGAGAATTACGATGCGCGCGAAATGCAACTTCTTCAGCTTGCCAAAGGGAATGATGGAATTCTGCGGATTTACGACGCCAGGTTCCAGATTCATGGAGGCGAGCAGGGATCGCAGCTCAACCTCTTTCCGCGGATCGATCGGCGCAAGGATCATGAAATTTGACTGCGGCGTCATCGGCTAGTCGAACCTCTCATTGCCGGTCGGCTCGTAGTGGGTCACGCCATTCATGGACTGACGTAGCTGCGCGAGTTCCGCATACATTCGGCGACGTGCGCGGCCCTGGTTCCCGAGCGGACGATGTTCCGCAATGGAATGCCAGGGGTTGTAGGAGAGGACCCGGGCGAATTCAAGCTGCGCGGGATAATCGAAGGTCTGCCGCGGAAGGCGAAGAGTCGCTACCGAAACCCTCGGCGAGAGCTTCTCTGGCCAGAGCACTCCTGCGTTTTCTATTGGCATCAGAAACGCATCGGTCTGCATTTGCACCCGAACATCGAACTCAACATCGCCGCTCGCGAGCGAGGCAACCATCGCGTTCCTCAGATAGTTGTCCGGGGGCCGAAAAGGTAGGTTCGGAATTCGCGTCTTGCGATTCGACTTCGGCCAGAAAGAGTATTCCATTGCCTGTCCCTCACCTATCAGGTAGGGGACATCACTAAAGTAGGGAGCCTCGAATGGGCTGCTCTGTGTCTTGATCCACAGACCCTGCATAATTAAATCGAGCACATGAGAGTCGTGAAGATTGACGAAGTAGAGTATCTGCGCGTTCTTGCCGCTCTGGATTTGAAGCTGAGCGTTTGCCCGGGTGTCCGGGGTGACAAAGGTGGGCGGCGAAACCCCGAACATGTCCTGTGTGAACTTCTCATCGTCCGCTAACTTCTGTCCCGGTACATCCATCAACTTGACGCTGATGCTCATGAAACCTACATCATCGATGTCGGGCGTAATGTAAGGTCCCGGTCCCGAAAACCGCACCCATGCCGGATAACTCCTCGGTGTCGCATAAATTCCGCGTCGGAAGTTTTCGGGAAGTTTGTCATGAATGATGAATTCGCCTCGAACAATCCCGTGAGTCTTTGTATTCCCGCCACGTTCAAATTTCCCCGGCTTCCACAGACCGCGCATCTGACTCTGAAAACTTGAGACGATCGAGTCGAGGAAAGCCTCTTCGTCCGGTTCGATCCTCTCTTCCGCAATCCCCAATCCGTCATTGGAGCGCCGACTGTTGATCAATGCTGTAACCAGCTGAGCCATCGGATCGCGGAAAGTCGCATCGAAGGCTGGACGAATCCATGGATCGAAACGGCGCTCGAATTGCACCATCTTGGTCGATGTATTGCAGAGGAAGTTAAGCAGCGCGGAGCCGGTATTCGCTTTAGGAATAGGGCGATCGCGATTTTCGTCGGAAGGTATCATCCCTGATGGTCACTGCCGCTGGATTCGCCACGTCACGACGACGGAAACTGCAGTGAGAAGTGAATCGTTCTGTCTTTGTCCCAATAAACGAGACCCAGATAGGTTCCTGGGCTGATCTCGCGAATTTCATCGCGCACGTGTTTGGCTACGAGGGAGGTCTTCGAATAGTCGAGCACGATGCATTCCTTGTCATCAAACCAACTGGCCGCCTTATAAACCTCAGCGACAATCGCATTCAGCCCGAACGCCAGAATTCGATTAGTGAGCGTCCCATGGGCGCCGTCGAAGGTCTTTCCCTTCCAGGTAAAGATGTTGATCAGCGCCGCGATCTCAGGGCTGAAGATTGTTCCGGATGCGATGATGGCCGTCCCCTCAGCCTCGCCGTTGGGGATGTCTCCGGCTGCGCTGGCTGAAAAGAGATCATCGAGTTGCTGCTGAGACATGGCCAAAAGCTGGCTCGCCGTATACCCCACAATTTTCCTCAGTCCGAAGATGACGTTAGAAGCGATTTGCTGGCTGCACGCTCGCGTCCGTAAAGGCGCTGCCCACTATGAACGATCGCTAGTCACCGTGTCAACCCCAGAGTTCGGTTTGTTCTGCCGAACCCCACATTCGGTCGCTGGTTGCTGGACCTACATTGGTTTCCGACCGGCATCGGCAAGAATCACGTCTGCGGCCTTCTCGCCCACCATATAAACGGCACTAACTATGAAGAATCCCGGTATTCGCGGAAATACCGAGGCATCAACCACGCGCAAGCCCTCGGTTCCATAGACCTTGAATCTCGAATCCAGAACGCCGCCCTGATCTCTGGGTCCGATTGCACAACTGCAGGAAGCGTGATGACCCCAGGCGTGCGAGCGGACAAACTCGCGCAGCTCGTCAGGCGTGTCTACCTGTTCTCCAGGCAGCTCTTCCCGCGCGATCAACCCCTGTTTTATTAGCGGCTTCGCAAGTCTCCTCACAAATTGAATTCCTGCGACCACCGAGTCGAGGTCTTGGTCGTTGTCCGGCGTACCCTCCTCGAAATATCGAAAGTCCACTCGGGGCACGTCGAGAGGGTCAGCAGAACGCAGCGTCACCTGACCAGCGCGATTATTCGTGTGGGCCTTAAGGACCGCCCAAGTGAGGTAATTCAGATTTTCTGCAAACAGCTCCGAATAGTTCGGAAAGTAACCCTGGAACCGCCCGAGAAACGCGACGCAGAAGAGATCAGGCAGAGGACGTTCCTGGGCCGACCGTTTGGAGATTGCCAAAACAGCTCCATTGGTCATGTATGGACCTTTGCGACGTCTCTGCCACTCGCGATACTGCGGATCTGTGGTTTCGAACTTTGCACCTTTGAAAATGCGCCACTCGTCAAAGTTCATCCGGTTGACGACGCCAACCTCATAGCGGTCCTGGAGGTTCTTGCCGACGCCGGGAAGATCGACCACGACCGTAATGCCATGCCGCTCGAGTTGTTGTCGCTCGCCCACTCCAGAAAGCATCAGCAACTGTGGCGTATTAAACGCACCTCCCGATAGGATGACCTCCCGCGATGCATAAACCTGGCTCACCTTTCCGGGAGCATCGCGGGGCCGGGAGTGTGCACGATACAAGCGTTCGCCGGAGAGGTATTCAACGCCGATCGCGCGGTTTCCTTCACCCCATAGAACGCGAGTCGCTAAAGCGTTCAGCTCTATCTTCAAGCGTGACTGCTTTTTGGCTGCTATCTCGAGTAACCGCTCGCGGCTGCCCACCCGCGCATGGTTGCGGGTAGTCAAGGGCATATAGCGGATGCCAAAGGAATTCTTTTTCACCGTGCGCCAGTCATTCGGGTCTAACATTCCCTCAGCTACCCATTGAGCTTCCTCCGCAAAATCCCCGACGCTCAGAGCAGCCTCCGCCGAGGACTCGGAGATCATGCGCAACAGGTCCACGTTATCTAGAGAAATCATTGGAATGGCTTTTTCTGTGCTTAGCCAACCGCTGAACCCGTGCCGCGAGGGATTGATGCCCAGCTTGTCGAGCCAACGATAGATCTTGCGATGATGGCAATTCTCCAGCCGTTCGAAGTAAACGCGCATCTGTTCCGCATCCCAGCTCTGGTCTCCAGTCAGGTCCTTGATCTGATTCCAGTCCTCATTATGGGGATAGACCAAGATCATCGCGTTGTGTGCGGTGCAGCCACCGAGAGTGCCAGCACGGGGATAGAGAACTCCATCAACATAACGGCCATTCCAAGTTTCCCGGTAGTTTGGGTCGCGGCGCTGCCGGCCATCGTCGCCGTAATGGCGAACAAAGAAATCCCACTTCATGGCATCGTTTTCAGAGGCGAAGGCATGAAAGCACGGTACATCGTAGTCTTGCGGAAGCCGGTTGGCGGTAGGATCGACGGGATCACCGCCACTTAGCTCCTTAGAGTCGCCGCCGGCTTCGAGCAATACTACGGAGTGTCCCGCTTCTGCCAGTCGAGCCGCAACCGTGCCGCCGCCAGCCCCTGAGCCAACTACGATGTACTCATACTCGTTCCTGACCAAGCTCGCTTCAGTCATTGGCACCCCGTTTTTGAAAAGGTCGCCGCAGAAGTGTCTCCCCTTTGCGGGTCGAAGTTACAGATCATCTCATTGGGCTGCCGTCAACTATAGCGCAGAAGCAGTGTTGCTCGAGCTCCCACTGTGACATGATGAATTCCGCGAGTGCGAACAGCTAAATCCTCACCAGAAATCGAGTTACAGCCCTGCGTGGACTGTGGCACAATCGCTGAACTCAAAAAGAGAACCTCCTCGGCGGTCATATTCGATGCCAGGGGTTTCTTTAGAGAGACGCTCGATCATGTCCCGTTCGAGCAACTCGTGCTCGGAAGGGATTTCACTAAGCTGGAAATCCTCCAGTGCGAAGAAACGTCGGGATGGCTGGTAACACTATGTGTAAGGAGCAGGGATCCCAATGCGCACCCCATCGCGTTCTTGCTGTCTGTTTCTTGGAGCGGGACTTTGGCTCACCGCTGTCGGCTGTCACAAAGCGCCGCAGCCTGCAGAAGTTCAAGACGAAGCTCGGCTGGCCGGCCGCGCGCCCGAATCTTTTCCCGCCGCAGATGAGGACTATTTCCACGATATGGATGGAAAGATTCCTCTAACCGCCGACCAGGTCAAAGGCCGGAATATGTGGATCGTCTGGACGGGTGGCGATGACAAAATGTGGGATACGCTCACCAATACGAGCGTGGGCACGCTTGATTTTCTCAAAACAATTTCGTCGTATCCCGATCCAAAGACGCCGGCGAAACGATCGACACGCTGGAGCTACCTCGGACTGGTCAACGAACCCTGCTTCAAGCAGGCGACGGGGCCGAATCCCAACCGCTACGGCCTCTGGCTCGACACCCGCGACCCGTCTTGTCCACCCGACCCATTTGAAAACGAGGCGAAATATCCTGGGGTTAAGGTCGGCGCTCGCGACAAGAACATTCCCGTAGGCTCCTACTACGGATACGCCACCGGCATCGTTGGCCTTCGACTTTTCCCCAATCCCGATTTCGATGAAGCTGCTGCCAGGAAATGGGACCCGAAGCGCTTCTACACCGATCCCTCCTACTACAGCGATAAGAAGCTGGTACGGCCATACCGCGTTGGCATGTCGTGCGGCTTTTGCCACGCTGGTCCGAACCCGGTCAAGCCGCCTGACGACCCTGAAAATCCAAAATGGGAAAACCTGAGCTCGAATGTAGGCGCGCAGTATTTCTGGGTAGACAGGATCCTGGCCTGGAACCCGGACATGAGCAACTTTCCGCTTCAACTCTTTCATACCTCGCGGCCGGGCACTCTCGATACTTCGTTGATCTCTTCAGACAACATCAATAATCCCCGCTCGATGAACGCGGTCTACGGCCTGCCTGCCCGGATGACACAGGCCTTGCGGTGGGGCAAGGAATCTCTCACCGGCGGCAACCTGAACAACAAGCAATTGAACGACTACATTCACGAGGGTCCGCTCACTCAGTATTTTCAACCGCCGTCAACGGTGATGACTCCCCGCGTTTTGAAAGACGGCTCCGATTCAGTCGGTATTTTGGGAGCGCTGAATCGCGTATACCTGAATATCGGTTTGTTCAGCGAAGAGTGGTTGCTGCATTTCCGGCCTCTTCTGGGAGGCGAAACCGTCACTCCCATCGAGATCTCTGTTGCTGAGAAGAACTCGGCCTATTGGCAAGCGACAGAAACGCAGACCCCTGACATGGCGCTTTTCTTTCTTGCGAGCACCTCACCTCACCTGCTCAAAGACGCCCCCGGAGGCGATGCTTATATTACAAAGGACAACGCCAAGCTCGATCGAGGCAAGACTGTCTTCGCCGAGCGTTGTGCCCGCTGCCATTCAAGCAAGCTTCCGACGCCTGCGGCAGGTATCGATCCGAGCGGGTGCGCCGGCAAAGGCTATCTTTCCTGCTGGAATACCTACTGGGCCTGGACGAAGACCGAAGACTTTAAGTCCCAGATGAGAGTGATCGTCCATCAGAAGGACTTTCTCGAGAATAACTTCCTATCCACCGATCAGCGAGTGCCAGTGACCCTGTTGCAGACAAACGCTTGCAGCCCATTAGCCACCAACGCACTCGGCGGTAACATCTGGGATAACTTCTCCTCACAGAGCTATAAAGATCTGCCATCTGTCGGCGACGTCACTGTCTATCATCCGTATACCGGGGCGTCGAGCACTTATCACATGCCGGCTGGAGGTCGAGGTTATACGCGTCCCCCATCGCTTCTTAGTCTCTGGTCGACCGCTCCCTATCTCCTGAACAACAGCGTTGGAACGTTCAACGGTGACCCGTCGGTGGCCGGGCGTATGCATGCCTTCCAGAACTCGATAGAACAGATGTTATGGCCGGAAAAACGGGATAAGGATTCGTTGCTGGGCGACAAAGTTCCTGGGACCATAGACCGCACTACCGAATCCAGTTATATCCGAGTCGCGCGCGGATATCTTCCTGACTACCTGAAACCATTGCTGAGTCCAGGGCAAAGATTCTTTCCCGCTTTCGTCAGCGATGACGGACTCGTATTAGGACCGGTCCCGAAAGGCACCCCGGTAGGACTGCTCGCCAATCTCGATCTGCTGGGCGATGGTCTTTCTCCAGCGGAAAAGCTTGACCATCAGGCTAAGGTTCTCGATCTCCTCTTGAAGATGAAGCGCGACCTGGCCGCGCTGCCTCCGAAGGCGACCGACGAGGATGCGCGCAAGGTTTTTAAGAATCTTGTGCCCGACCTGCTCGCGCTGAGCAAATGCCCAGACTATGTCGTGAATCGCGGGCACTATTTTGGCACGAGCTACTTCAACGAGGAACCGCCGCTCAGTGACGACGACAAGCGCGCATTGATCGAGTTCCTCAAGACTTTCTGAAATGTCTTTTTCAAGTGCTTCGTTAGACGCCCCTCGTAAACCGAAGGCGGATGTAAGTACTTTCTTCTTGCGATAAATGCCTCCAACTCCAACATCTCCGATAGCGCCAGTCTCCTGCCAGGTTACCCAGCCTCCAAACTTCCCGCCCAGCCCCAACGCCAAAAAGATCTTTATCTTCCTCGATGGGACCGGCAATGAGTTCATCGCTGCCTCAGATCCCACAAAGGCAAACTCCAACGTAGTCAAGCTTTACACTACCCTCAAGGTCGGAGGGGATCAGGTCGCCTACTACCATCCCGGCCTCGGCACCATGGGCGACCCCACCGTTCGCTGGCGCATCCCCCGCTACTGGTCCATGGTCAAAGGCCTCGCTTTCGGTGCCGGATTCAAAGACAACGTTCTCGAGGCCTACCGCTATTTGATGGAGGTCTACAACGACGGCGACCAAATTTACATCTTTGGTTTTTCTCGTGGATCGTACACCGCCCGCGCCCTCGCGAGCCTTCTCCACGGCTACGGCCTCCTTTGTCGCGGCAACGAGGGCCACCTCCTCTATGCCTGGCGGATGATGATCGACCAGTTAAAAGAAAATCGCGAACAACTCAAGAAGTCTGGCGAAAAGCGGCACAATAAGGATGCCCACACAATTAAGCGGAATGACGCCTTCGCCCAAACTTTTTCCCGCGTCGTCACCATCCGCTTCATGGGCATCTGGGACACAGTCTCCTCTGTCGGATGGATCTACACTCCCATCCGCCTCATCGACGGGGCACAAAACCCCATCATCCAGGTCGGCCGGCACGCCGTCAGCATTGACGAACGCCGGGCCTTCTACCGCGACAATCTATGGGGCAAACTTGTCAAGATAAACAATCCGGAATGGCCCGAAACACTGCGCAAGCAAGGTATTCACCAGGACATAGCTCAGGTCTGGTTTCCTGGCGCTCACTCCGATGTTGGCGGCAGCTATCCACAAACGGAAGCCGCCCCTGCTAATGAGGCCCTTCGCTGGATGATCGGTGAGCTTCAACAGCACGGTGTCCAACTCTGCCAGGACCGAATCGAAATGGTTCTCGGTAAACCAACCGGCATCCTATCTGCTGATTCCGCCTACCAGCTCCCGGATCCATCCGAAAACAAACTTCACGAATCCCTGGATTTGCGTTGGTGGCCTCTCCAACTCTTCCCCCAGCAGTACTATGACAAGGACGATGCCATCCTCCAATGGCGAGTCCCTTTTGGTCGTCCCCGCTCCATCCCCGATGGCGCCATCATTCATCACTCAGCTGAACACCACCTGCGCCACACGGCAGAAGGTCAGGATCCTTACAAACCCCATAACCTCAAGTTGGCCAATCTCCATCCGATCCACGCGCCCCTTCCAGATACCACCGCCAACCTCACCGGCTCCTTCATCCACAAAACGTCGAACGGCAAAGCCTCCGTTCCGGACGACTCAACCCCTGTCCGGTATGCAAAACTAGCCTTCGGATGGTTCTTCTTCGCATTCTTTTGGCTCTTGCTCGCGTCCGTACTTGTCTTCCTAATCGGCGGGTGCCGCATCCTCGTATCGCTCGCCTTCGGCTTACTGAACCAATGTGCTTGGATTCATAGTCTCTTCAGACTTCTGCACTACT
>Ga0207035_1009_pt1 | contig 70420 bp, 57 predicted proteins | sample Alteio_BWMinCont_77_FD_153272 | JGI IMG/M metagenome (GOLD analysis project Ga0207035, IMG submission 153272) | Enriched cells from forest soil in Barre Woods Harvard Forest LTER site, Petersham, Massachusetts, United States -... | ecosystem: Environmental > Terrestrial > Soil > Temperate forest >... | reverse complement strand
CGAGCGCAACCCTTATTACCAGTTGCCATCATTCAGTTGGGCACTCTGGTGAGACCGCCTCGGATAACGGGGAGGAAGGCGGGGATGACGTCAAGTCCTCATGGCCTTTATGTCCAGGGCTACACACGTGCTACAATGGCCGGTACAAACCGTCGCAAACCCGTGAGGGGGAGCTAATCGGAAAAAGCCGGCCTCAGTTCGGATTGGAGTCTGCAACTCGACTCCATGAAGCTGGAATCGCTAGTAATCGCAGATCAGAACGCTGCGGTGAATACGTTCCCGGGCCTTGTACACACCGCCCGTCACATCACGAAAGTGGGTTGCACTAGAAGCAGGTGAGCCAACCGCAAGGGGGCAGCCTTCCAAGGTGTAATTCATGATTGGGGTGAAGTCGTAACAAGGTAGCCGTAGGAGAACCTGCGGCTGGATCACCTCCTTTCTAAGAGAGAACGTCATGGCAATCTCATGTATCTGCGATAGCAGACGGCGAAAGCCGCGCATGGGAGTTGCCATACACCCCTCGGTAAGAGTCTTTGACTTAAACTGAGGGAGCCTGAATCAAACCATCTCTGCTTCTTCAAAGTTCAATAACGATGGTCATGATCGGCGTAGCCGGTCAGCATGTTCAACCTGGTCCTCGAAACTTTCTCGAGTACGTGAAGACGAGCAGTCGGGCTCAGCCTGGCGCCTTGGTTAAGGTTAAGGCGTGAGTTATCTGGGCAGGAATGCCGGGCCTGTAGCTCAGTTGGTTAGAGCGCACCCCTGATAAGGGTGAGGTCGGTAGTTCGAATCTACCCAGGCCCACCATATCTTCTAAGTTGGGGCTGTAGCTCAGCTGGGAGAGCACCTGCTTTGCAAGCAGGGGGTCAGGAGTTCGATCCTCCTCAGCTCCACCAAACTTCGTACGAGAGACTGCCTGAAGGTGAACACCTCGAACAGGTTTTCATCTTTGGGCAGAGCCGAACGCAAGTAGTTTCGGCATGTTCGATTCGCCTGAGGGCGAGCGTTAGTGAAAGCTAGCGCCTGGATGTTTGACAACGAAATCGATTGGGTAATTTATTACAAGGCTGAGCAAGGCTTTGTTTCGCAGATCTAAGTAAGACTGTGAGGCTAAGTCATGTTCAAGTTGAGTGTCTTTAGAATATTTAAGAAGTTTATTGAATAAGTGGCGTGACTGTTTGCATACGCAAGTTGTTATGCAGATAAGACGGCCACTAAGGCGGCAATATTACATAGATGTTAGTTCCTGCATGGAATTAATTCTATGGTCAAGCTACTAAGGGCGCACGGTGGATGCCTTGGCAGAAACAGGCGATGAAGGACGTGGCAAGCTGCGAAAAGCTTCGGGGAGCCGCACACAGGCGTTATATCCGAAGATGTCCGAATGGGGAAACCCACTTGAGCAAACCTCAAGTACGGTCCGCTGAATACATAGGCGGACACGAGCGAACCCAGGGAAGTGAACCATCTCAGTACCTGGAGGAAAAGAAAGAAATCTCGATTCCGAAAGTAGTGGCGAGCGAAATCGGAACAGCCCAAACCCGTTGCATTTCGGTGTATCGGGGGTTGTAGGACCTGCAACAGTAGAGTTACCAATCCGGTAGTTAGTCGAATTCTCTGGAAAGGGAATCCATAGAGCGTGACAGGCGCGTAGACGAAAACTATCCGGACTCGAAGCAGGCACCTGAGTAAGGCGGGGCACGTGAAACCCTGTCTGAATCCACGGAGACCATTCCGTAAGGCTAAATACTAGTTTCTGACCGATAGTGAACCAGTACCGTGAGGGAAAGGCGAAAAGCACCCCTGTTAGGGGAGTGAAAAGTACCTGAAACCGTGTGCCTACAAGCAGTGGGAGGGCTATGCGCGCAAGCGAATGCCTGACCGCGTGCCTATTGCATAATGAGCCGGCTAGTTATTCTTGTCAGCAAGGTTAAGCGTAAGCGAGCCGAAGCGAAAGCGAGTCTGAATAGGGCGTTAAGTTGGCGGGAATAGACGCGAAGCGGGATGATCTACCCTTGGCCAGGTTGAAGGTGAGGTAACACTCACTGGAGGACCGAACCGGTGTTTGTTGAAAAAAGCTCGGATGAGCTGAGGGTAGGGGTGAAAGGCTAATCAAATTCCGTGATAGCTCGTTCTCTCCGAAATAGCTTTAGGGCTAGCCTCGGATGATTTGCTGTGGTGGTAGAGACCTGGATGGACTAGGGGGCTTTCCGGCTTACTGAATCCAACCAAACTGCGAATGCCACAGACAACCAGTCCGGGAGTCAGACAGTGGGGGCTAAGCTCCATTGTCGAGAGGGAAACAGCCCAGACCGCCTGCTAAGGTCCCCAAGTTACAGTTAAGTGGGAAAGGAAGTCGGAACGCCCAGACAGCCAGGAGGTTGGCTTAGAAGCAGCCATCCTTTAAAGAAAGCGTAATAGCTCACTGGTCAAGCGGTCCGGTGCCGACAATACAACGGGGCTAAAACTGTACACCGAAGCAGCGGATGCACACCTATGGTGTGCGTGGTAGGAGAGCATTCTCAACAGCGGTGAAGCCAGACTGAGAAGACTGGTGGAGCGTTGAGAAGAGACCCTGCCGGCATAAGTAGCGATAATGAATGTGAGAACCATTCACGCCGAAAGTCTAAGGTTTCCTGAGGAAGGTTAATCCGCTCAGGGTTAGGCGGTCCCTAAGGTGAGGCCGAAAGGCGTAGCTGATGGACATCCGGTTAATATTCCGGACCTCCCAACTCTCGTTTGACGATGGGGAGACGCAGAAGGATAAGCAGGGCCTCCTATGGCTATGGGGCTTGATGCGCGTAAGCTGGTTTGCTTAGGTAAATCCGGGCAGACTTAACAGTGAGGCGCAAAACAGTAGGGTGTATACCCGAAAGCTGCTGAGTTCACGCTGCCGAGAAAATCCTCTAAGGAGAGTAGTTGGGAACCGTACCCCAAACCGACACAGGTAGACGAGGAGAATATCCAAAGGCGCTCGAGTGAAAGCTTGTTAAGGAACTCGGCAAATTAGACCCGTAACTTCGGGAGAAGGGTCGCCCACCTCTGGTGGGCCGCAGTGAAACGCATACGGCGACTGTTTAACAAAAACACAGGTCTCTGCTAAGTCGAAAACGACGTATAGGGGCTGACGCCTGCCCGGTGCCGGAAGGTTAAAAGGAGAGGTTAGCCGCAAGGCGAAGCTTTGAATTGAAGCCCCGGTGAACGGCGGCCGTAACTATAACGGTCCTAAGGTAGCGAAATTCCTTGTCGGGTAAGTTCCGACCTGCACGAATGGCGTAACGATCGTATGACTGTCTTAACGAGTTGCTCGGCGAACTTGTAGTACCGGTGAAGATGCCGGTTACCCGCAGCTAGACGGAAAGACCCCGTGCACCTTTACTACACCTTAACTATGAATTATGACTCTCACTGCGCAGGATAGGTGGGAGGCTTTGATCCCAGGCTTTCGGGCTTGGAGGAGCCAACGGTGAGATACCACCCTGTGAGTGTTGTGATTCTAACCTACTCCCGTGATCCGGGAGAGGGACATAGTTAGGCGGGTAGTTTGACTGGGGCGGTCGCCTCCTAAATTGTATCGGAGGCGCGCGAAGCTACTCTCAGACTGTTTGGAAATCAGTCGTCGAGTGCAAAGGCATAAGAGTGGTTAACTGTGAGACCTACAAGTCGAGCAGATGCGAAAGCAGGCCTTAGTGATCCGGTGGTTCTGTATGGAAGGGCCATCGCTCAACGGATAAAAGGTACGCCGGGGATAACAGGCTGATCATTGCCAAGAGTTCATATCGACGCAATGGTTTGGCACCTCGATGTCGGCTCATCGCATCCTGGAGCTGTAGAAGGTTCCAAGGGTTAGGCTGTTCGCCTATTAAAGCGGTACGTGAGCTGGGTTCAGAACGTCGCGAGACAGTTCGGTCCCTATCTGCTGTGGGCGTAGGAGATTTGAAGAGGGCTGTCCTTAGTACGAGAGGACCGGGATGGACGAACCTCTTGTGTTCCAGTTGTCATGCCAATGGCACGGCTGGGTAGCGAAGTTCGGTTGTGATAACCGCTGAATGCATATAAGCGGGAAGCACGCTCTAAGATGAGATCTCCCTGAAGGGTCCAGGAAGACCACCTGGTTGATAGGCTGGATGTGGAAGCGCAGTAATGCGTGTAGCTTACCAGTACTAATCGCCCGTTCGGCTTGTCCATAGAATTAATTCTGTGCAGTAATGCCGCAGAAGATTCTCAACAAGCCTTGTAAATACGCTTGGTCAAAGTAATATGATTCAAGGGAAATATTCCCAATCGGTTTCGTTGTGAGATATTAGGTTGGATAATGGCGCCAGTTTGCCGTTTTCGCGTCCGGGAGAAACAGCCCGTTTTTAGACGCTACCTGGCTGCGGGAGAAAAAGCCCGCCAAGCGCCGCCCAAGTTTTTAAGGCGTCGAGACCTTACATGTAACGTCTAGGCTCGGCTCAAGGCATGAATGCTTTGAAAACGCCTCAGTTTGCCGGTGACCATACTGCGAGGGTCACACCCGTTCCCATCCCGAACACGGTAGTTAAGCCTCGCTGGGCCGATGGTACTGCACGAGAAATTGTGTGGGAGATTAGGTGATCGCCGGCATAAGTCTTAAAGAAAAGCCCACTCTTCGGAGTGGGCTTTTTTGTTTTGACTTGCACTCGTCCACTCATTTGCATCCATCTCGCCATTGCCTGACGTTAGTCTCAAACCTGAGCTGTCAGCGCGCGTCTTAGCGTGTTCTCTACACGATCCAGCGAACAGTGAATTTGCGAATGGCAGGCCAAAAGTATGCTCGGTAATGGCTTGCGATGTAGTGCGATCGCTTGATGGCTCGAAGCGCAAAGGACGAGGAACGGATGAATCTCAGAGAATCATGGAAGACGAAAAGAATCTTGCACGCGATATTACCCATCGCGGCAACGCTGTTGCTCCTGAATGCGCCCTCCTCGACGATGGCTAAGGCTCAGGCCGCTTCCGTTGAGCCACATACGAAAGATGCAGTCATAGCGGCTGACGACGGGTGGGACAAGGCCGAAGGAACGGGAGACGCTAATTTCATCGATGCGCTTCTCTTGCCGAATTATCGGTCGATCAGCTCTGACGGAAGCATCCATGACAAAGCAGCCATTATCGCCAGCGCTCGCAAGAATGCAGGCTCAGCCAAAAGAGCTGCGTATGAAGAGCAATGGCGAGCGGCTCACCCGGTCCTGGTGTCGGTCGAGATCGCAGCCGATACCGCCATTTTGACCTTTGCGCTGGATAAGCCGGGTTCCAGCAAGCCAATTATGTCCTGCGACATCTTCGTGTATCAAGACGGCCATTGGCGGGCGATCTATTCGCAGCACAGTGAAGCTGAAAAATAACATGCAGGGATGGCTCAATAATTATTTTGAGACATCAACTCATCGCGAGCCCCACATCTCAACCTTAAATTTAGGGTGCACTATGTCGCGATTTTGAGACAGGGGCATCCTAAGCGAGATATCAGAAGTAAGATGTGAGGCAATGATGGCTCAAAGTCCAAAATGAATTTCCCAGAACCTGGCCCACACTATCTCTGCCCGGTACGTCCAGGAAGAGTGGGATTGATTTTCACCTCGGAAACGCGGACATAGCCGGGTGGCGCATCGAAGAGCGCTGGATCAAGCGGATCGGTACTGAGCGCGGTGATCGTTTCTTTGCGGGTGTCTGTGTATTCATGGACGCTGCCATCTGGCTGCTTCACCCATGCATGAGCTGTCGTGACAGTATCTGCAGGGTAGCTGCCGGTCATCGCGGGGCCGCTCGATTTGCGAATGACTCGATAGTTGATCGACTGCGAACCGGAAGTCACAAAAACAGCATGCTGCGTCTTATGTCCTTCGAATTCTGCGAAAGGATTGCACCCCCGCAATTGCTGGTACTCCGGAATCTCGATGTACCAGCCATCGGAGAACTCTTCGTGCGCCTCAGCATTGGCTCCAGCACTTGGCTCCCGCTTGCTATGAATCTTGTAGTAATGCGCAACGCGGCCGAAGAGGAGTTTCGTTTCACCCATGTCGACTACTTCTGTCGTAATCGTCAGCGTCTCGGCGAACTGCGGCTGCACCTTTGCTTTGGCGACAGCCGCCTTGTATTGTGCGCGTGTAGGTCCTTTAGGCAGGGAGAAAACGGAATACACCTGATGGTCGAGATCGGCGATAACGTCCAGCCTCAGATCGCACTGCCGAATCATGGCGAATCGCGGACCGTAGATCTTATGATTGCCCTGCCCGTCTCCGACATAGTTCTGTCCGGAAGCGCGGCTGCGCTGATCATGAATCATCAGCGTGGTACTGTGTTGTGTGATACGGCCCGTGGGATCCGTCAATTCAAAACTGGTCGTCGCCGTAAGGTCAGAAGCCAGTATCGGCAAACTGGTCAGTCCCAGGAACGCAATGGAAAGAACACGCCACATGTTTTCTGCAGACCGAGAGTAGCATTGAAACAGCATGTCAAGCCCCCCGCCGAAAAATAAATCCTAACCTGCTCATTGCAAAGGCTAAATACCTCGCTCCGTGTGGTAGGGAATAATGCATGATTACGATAAAATAGAAATAGACGAGCAAGCCTGCCGGAGAAATCTGGCGGGCTTTTTTATTTTTCGGAGATAGAGTCCATTGAATCAAATATTTGCGCGTAACTCTCATTTCTGCTGATAGTTAGCGGCATCTTCTATATGAACGTGTATTTTCAATCAGATCCCGACATCCCAGGGGGAGGGGGTAGGACCCACCCGCAAGCTATACCAAACGAATCAAAAGAGACGGTAGCCATGGTTCCCGAATGCCAACACATCCTGCCCAGCGGAAAGAAGTGTCAGGCCGTTGCTCTGCGCGGCAAGACGCTTTGTCACCATCACACACCCAATCGCAAGCGACGGGCGCCGCGGCCATATGCCGTGCGTCAGACCAGTCTCCTTGGCCCACTTCCGGAGATCACGAATCGCCAGGAGCTGCAATACGCACTCTCCAGAACGATTCAGGCGCTCGCCAACAACTCCATCAGCGTCTATCGCGCGCAAGCTCTCATCACTTCGATGCAGCTGGCCGCGAAAACGCTCTGATCACGATAGTCTAAGTCTGATGAACAAATGCAAAGCGATCTTCGTCGCAGCTATCACTGCGCTGAGCGTCATGGCCGTGTCTACTGGCCGTGCAGTGACCCATCATCCCGGCCCGTATGTACCGCTGTGCTCGCACATCATTCTGAGTGCAAGTTATCTAGCCGAGGCAGAGCCGGGCAAAGGACCGGGATTTGTATTTGTAATCAAGAACGATACAAATAAGGACATTCGCCTCGCCGAGCCAGTGCCGTCGAGCGCACACTGGTATGCGCACGTCGGTGAGAAGTGGTTGTGGCGCGCATCCAGCGGTTCAGGCGGAAGTTTTGTCGATGCGTACAACGAGAAAGGCGAGGTCTTTGCCTACCAGCCGAAAGAGCCTCCGCAGCACCCCGAATACATGACAGTTCCCGCGCACGGCTCGCATGAATGGACCGAAACTGTGCACGACCACCCTTCCATTGCGTACCGACCGAGCTGCGCTATCTGCAACTATCCTGGGGAGCGCGAGTACCGCGCCGTCTTTGCCTACGCGTATGTTCCGCATCCTCAGGAACATACGGATGGATTGCTGGCCTGCGGCTTGCGCTCGACTCCGGTTGTGATGCCGCCGCTTGCAGTTTCCCATCCTGCTGCAAAGTGACAAGATGAAAATAATTCCTCGATAAAAAATTTGCGCGGTATGTGGTCTTCTACCACGAATATAGCGTCTACCTGCATTGGAAGCGCTCATCAGCGCCGACGCGATGAGCGCAACCCAGCACGCCGGACGGTGTTCTGAATCAGTGTTGGAGGAATTACACACTATGAAGAAAACACTTTGTACGATCGCGCTAACCGGCCTGCTCGGGCTTGGCATGACGGCTTTCGCGCAGGACAGCACGACACAGCAACCAGCCACCGAAGCGATGCACGGGCCAAGAGGGCAGGGATTCAGTCCAGACAAGCAGCTGGAGCATATGACCAAGGCTTTGAACCTTACGTCCGATCAGCAGACGCAGATCAAGCCGATCCTTGAAAATCAGCAGACCCAGATGATGCAACTTCATCAGGATCAGTCTCTCTCTCGCGCCGACAAAATGACGAAGGCAAAAAGCCTGCACGCAGATACGACCAGCAAGATTGAAGCTGTGCTGAATGACCAACAGAAACAGAAGTACGAAGCCATGCAGCAGCAGATGGAAGAGCGTCGCCAGCAGCATATGCAGGGTGGTGCCGACGCACAACCGCAAGCCCAGCCTCAACAGTAATTCGTACCTCTTGTTGTTACAAAAGCCGCTCGAAGTCGAGCGGCTTTTTCGTCTCAGATTCTCAATGAGCAACAGCCTAGTTTGTTGGCGGATTCACAACCGTTGCGCCAGGTTGCTGCGTGGCATCGGCGTGGAACTTCTGGTAGTCATTGTCAGTAACCGCGATATCGCCACGCCAGCCGATGATGCCAATGGCATGAGCAATGACATGAGCTTGTGCATTGGTGGGTAGCCAGAGCTCGTTATTGACAAGCTTCTGATCGAACGTGAAGGCGCTGCCTTTTCCCACGGAGAAAAGACCGAAGCCCAGATGGAAATTGTCGTCGAAGCGAGCGATCATGCGGCGCACCTGGCGGTCATTCTCATCGACCCAGAGCGTCCCGGAAAGCTTCTTTGAGGCGTCCTCGGCCATGCCGTGCGTTTTAGCGTGAGGGTCGCCAACAAAGTCGAAGGCGATGACGCTGCGACCGTCCATCTGCTCACGCCGCGGGTTGGACACCTTCATGATCTGGAGCAGACGAGTGACGCTGACTTCATTCTTATCGAGTGATTGGCCTGGCGGAGTCTTCGTAGCTTTCTCTACGTCCTTCTCAACGTGCTCCTGCTCTTTTTTCTGCTCGTCTGCACTCAGCTCTTTGCCATTCTTTTTCATCTTGCGCTGAATTTCGTGGCCGTTCACGAAGAAGACATTGTTCTCTTCGCTCTCGTTTTTCTTGACGTTGCCATTTTTGTCGAGTTCGTGAGTCACGACCACTTCGTGGTAGGTGTAGTTCTCGCGCACCTGGTCCAGCTTATGCTGATGCTCTTCGACCTGCTTCATGAGCGTGGCCACATCGGGCAGCGGCGCCTGTGCCGCCTGCGCCAATGCAGTTGTCGCGATGGAGGCGAACACAATCAGCAGAACGGGTAGCTTCATGAACAGTGCTCTATCCTTCTTCAATATCTCAAGGTACGCTGATACGCTCTGTATAGTTCCTATTGAGGGACGTTTGGCGCCCGAAAAAGAGAGGTAGGCAAGAACGATATGCTGCGCTTGTTACTGAGATGGTTTCTGGATGCATTGGCTCTGTTGATCGTGGCCTGGCTCGTGCCGGGCTTCAAGGTAGCGAACCTGCCCTCAGCGCTCATCGCCGTGATTATTATCGGCTTACTCAACGTCACGCTTGGATTCCTGCTGAAGTTGATCACGCTGCCGTTAGGGATCCTGACGCTGGGCCTGTTTTTCCTGGTCATCAATGCCTTGATTCTGAAGCTGGCAAGCGGTGTCGTTCCGGGATTCTATGTAAACAGTTTTGGCGCGGCGTTTATCGGCGCAGCGGTGCTGGCACTCCTGCACATGCTGTTTGAGGCGTTATCGAGTTAGGGTTTTTCCGGCTCAGTGGATTCAGGCACTGCGACACCCTTGGGCTTGTGCGCGTCACGCGTAACCGTAGCGCGGCCGTTTGTGGCCTTTCGTTCTGCGCGTGCGCGAGCATGCTCGGGGACAATGACTGGCTGAGGCGCAATGTGGGTGCTCGACGCTGCGCCCAGTCCGCTGCCCGGAGCCGCCAGATGCACTCCGGTTGCAGGCATCATGCGTTGATGGGAATGTTGCACGCTGCTTATGACGATGGCAACGCAGCTCAAAGCCGCCGCTGCCGTAGCCAGAACGATCCGCTGTCCGAAGAAGAAATCTCCCAACCTGGCAGCTACGCTTTTATCCGCAGATTTGCGATGCAGACGCGTATGGATTCGCTGTTCAAAATCAACCGGTGGCTGCGCGTGCGCAAAGAGGCGCAAAGTCGCGTCGATCTGCTTGTCTAAATTGTTCGGATTTGGATGTGTGCTCATCGGCTACTCCTCTGCTTTGTGAGCAGCGCAGCAAGTTCGCGGCGCGCGCGAAAGATGCGGGAGCGAATGGAAGATTCTGTCGTGGAACAGATACTGGCAATCTCTGGAGTGGAAAGCTCTTCGAGTGCCGAGAGCAGCAGCGCCTGGCGTTCTTTCGCGGGCAGCTGATCGATCAGTGCAAGCACACGCGCGTGTTCCTCCGATGAGATGACTTCGTCATCGGCGCGCCGTTCGATTGCAGGCAGCGTGCGTACCAGGTCGGCAATATCTTCCGTTTCGGGCCGGGCCTTGCTGCGGCGCTTGCGATCGAGTGCCAGGTTCCAGGCAATGCGGACAAGCCACACGCGCGCATCGCGAATCTCGCCGAGCTTGTTCTGGTGTTTGAGGACGCGCAGGAACGTCTCCTGCACGATGTCTTCTGCTTCGGCGGCGTTTCGCGTGACCGAATAGGCGACGCGGTAAAGAGTCGTCGAATATTCGGCGACGAGCGCGGTAATGATTTCGCTCACGTCTTCCTGGGTCTTCAAGACAGGTTGAGTGTAAAACCAGTCGGCGACTTGTGCTTCAAAAGAACTCATCTCTCTAACTGATGGACGGGTAACAAACCCTTTGCGCTCATGAAAAGCCTCGATGCGATCTATAAGAAGTTTCCCGGCGCCTTTGCTAAGCTTGCAGCGGGTGCGATGCGACGCAAAGAGTGGTTTGAACTACACGATCATCGTCTGTTTCCCCGCTTTCTGCGCGATCTGGTGACGGATGCGCTCGAGGCCGTCTGGAACCGCACCAACAGCTACCGAGTCATTGTGCCACGCCTGCGGGCAGCGATGGACGACGCCGGCGCCGAGCGCATTGTGGATTTGTGTTCTGGGGGCGGTGGTCCATGGCTGCGCCTGCGGCAGGAATTCGTGGCCGACGATGGACTCCCAATCTGCGTCTCATTAACAGATAAGTATCCAAATTATGAGGCGTTTACGCGGGCAAATGCGCTGGGCGGTCTGGATTTCTGCTCGGCGCCGATCGATGCCATGCGTATTCCTGCGGAGCTGAATGGTTTCCGCACGATTTTTTCTTCGTTTCATCACTTCGGTCCAGAAGATGCTCGCGTCATGCTGGCCGATGCAGTGGCGCAGCGGCAGGGAATTGCAGTCTTCGAGGCCGCTAAGCGCGACCTGTCCACCATGGCTGCAACGTTTGCGATACCGTTTCTGAACTGGTACGTGACCCCGGGAATTCGCCCATTTCGCTGGTCGCGGATGATATGGACCTACCTGCTGCCTGTTGTCCCATTTACCTTGCTGATCGATGGTCTGCTTTCCTGTCTGCGATCTTATTCGCTGGATGATCTGCGCGAGCTAACGGAAGGCCTTGGCGGAGAGGACTATCGATGGGAGACGGGCAAGGAGCGCGGCGGAAGGATAGGCATCGTCTACTTGATTGGGCGCCCCAGTATATGTGGACGCGCTAGTGAGGAACTGGTTTTCGCAGCGTCTTCAGGGCAGTAAAAAGGCCTGCAATTGCAGGCCTTCTGATTTTTCCAGCGAAGAAATTTACTGCGGCTGACCTGGACCTGGTGCCGCCCCGCCCTGCAGCTTCTGTGCGGCGATCTGGCCGGCAGCCGTCGCCTTATCCTGGTCTTTGATTTCCGCGTAGAGCCGCTTTGCTTCTTCCGGCTTGGTGGTCTCATACAGGCTGGCGAGCTGCAGCTTGGCCATGCTTGCCGGCACGGTGAGCGACGGCTTGGCGATGAGCTGCTGATAGAGCTCGATGGCCTGCGGATCGCGGCCCGTCTGGTGATAGAGACCAGCGAGAGCGAACTTGGCAAGAGAGGCGACGCTGCCGTCATGCGAGTCACCGGCCTGCTTCAGTTCATTCTCCCCTGTAGACATCTGGCCCATGTCGAGGGCAGTCATTCCGCCGAGATACCGGGCATTTGCACCCGACTTGAACCAGCTGTAGTTGCTGGCTACTTCCTCAAAAAGAGGATGTGCAGCCTTTGCACGGTCGGCTGCTGTGGCATAGGTCTTGAGGCCCGGTTCGGCGGGCTGTCCCGGCTGTGTAAGCGGAGTATTGTAGATATCCATCGCCTGGCCGAAGAGAACGGCAGCGCGCTCCGAGCGGTTGTTATAGGCGATGCCGCCAGCGAGAACAACGCCGATCACCACGACCACGGCAATCGAGGCCTTGATAATAGCGGAGCGGTGGGCATCCACCCAGGAGATGCTGGAAGCCGTTGCCTGAACGAAACTGTCCTGCTTTAGCGCGTGACGTGTCTGTGTATCCACGAGATTCCTTCAAAATCCTTAGGGAAGGGGAAACTGGCAGGCAGGGAAAACAAAGCTGTCTGCTTAGATACTTAAAGTTTAGCAGCGGGGTATGGAGGGGTCAAACGAGAGGAAGCGGCGAAACAGTCCCGCTATGCGCTCAATAGACCCGCGTGCGGTCAAGTGGAAGCCGAACCTGAAAGCACGTCCCAGATGCATTGGATTCAACATGTACAGAGCCGAAGTGCTTGCTGACGACGCGTTGCACGAGATCGAGGCCCAGGCCTAATGCGCTACCGAGCGGTTTGGTCGTGAAGAATGGCTCAAAAATTCGCGAAGTGATGGCCGGGTCAATCTTGGGGCCGTTGTCCCATATCTCAACGAATATCATTCGACCTTTCAGTTTGGCTGAGAGTCGGACGGTGCCGTGATCTTTGATTGCGTCAAGGGAGTTTTCGATCAGGGCCGTCCACACCTGGTTCAGCTCGCTGCCAAACGCCCTGATGGTGGGAAGGTTGGGATCATAATCCCGTTCGATTGTGACCTTTCCCAGTCGCGATTGCAGCATGGCGAGGGTAGTCTCCAGAGACTGAGCCAGCTGGACATCCTGAATCGGAGCCCGATCCATATAGGAGTAGTCCTTGATCGCGACGACGATGTCGAAGATACGCTCAGTAGACTCAACGATGGTGGCAGTCATGCGTTGACTGCGAACCGTTCCGGCAAAATTGGCGATAGCGAACGGCAGAACGCTGGAGCTTATCGTAAGGGCCAGGGCATCCAGTAGTTCGATCGGCAACCTGGCCTCCGCGAGAATCGGTGCAATCGTCCAGGCATTCGGTATTGCATGAGATTCCAGCCAGTGTAGAAGTCCATCCTCACGATCACTTTCTGTCAATGGAGTGCCAGCCGTAACGGTGGTCCCAATATTGGCAGCGATGCGATCTCGCGCGGTCCTGACCCAGGCATGGTAGCTTTCCAGCTCTTCTTTGGATTGAAACAGATGGCCGAGATGATATTTAGCCTCGTCCTCCTCCAGCAGATTTGAGCAGAGGCCAGTGGCGGCGCTTCTGGCTGCAGCTGCAGGATTGTTGAGCTCATGGGCCAGATTCGCGGCTAGTTTTCCAAGGGCGACCAGCTTCGCCGCCTGCTCGTCAGCGCGCGCGAATTCCCGCACGCGATCGAGAAGAACAGAGACACATCGCTGCGCCATGGAGGGTATCGCCAGAAGCATGGGTGCGAACTCATCCTCGTGCAAATCAAGCGCCCAAAAAGAACCGGAGGCGCAACCGTCCCCTCCCCATGTTTTCATCCGGGAGTAGGGAAGCTTTCCCGTGATGCGACCGGTGCGGCCAATAAAAAGGGCTACCGGACCCGAGTTGCGGCGATGGACAAGCACCTCGCCACTCAGAATAAAGTTGAGATGATGCGAGGGCGCGTTTTCGGTGAAGACGCTGACGCCGTCCGCGCCGATACGCTCCGTGCCATGCGCCGCGATCCAGGTGTACTCCTCTTCCGTAAGACCATCGAGTTCAGGGATCGTACGAAGAGCCGCAATGATTTCAGGCAGAGGAGTAGGCGTAGGAGGCGCAACTGCAAACATCTCATCACTCAAGGCCGCACGTCCGATAGGCTCGGATCTGGTTTCCGTGTTCATTTCGTGCCTCCCTGTTTAACCTGCGGCTTCCGTGAGCAGCTTCATGACCTTGGCATCCAAATCCCGGGCTACGTCGAGAGCCGCGCGGCTCTCGTAAGATGCCAGAAAGCTCGCCATCGTGTCGTAAGACAGATGGACTCCGTCGTGACTCTCGTAGACGAGGATGGTAACAGGTGCGTACGAGCCTGCATCCGGAACATGCTCGGTCATCTGCTTCATGATCAATGGATTTCCCGCGATAATGCGAACGATTTTATAGGCCTTTGCCTGCGGATCTTTCTGCATCGCAGCGCCCAGATCCAGGCGAAGAAATTCCATCAGGTCAGCGCTGCCTACTGCGCTGTTGATGACTTTTTGAAATTCAGAAAAAGATGACGCTGCGGCCATTTGCTCATGAAGCACACGCATATTCGGGCGGCCGATACCTTTGTCGAGACCAGCCAGAACCTCTTCGAAGGACTTCGCCGATACAACAGTGAACCTATCAACCGTAATTTGCTTCGTAGGCATAGCACTTCCTGTTGTTCAAGATGCCGCAGACCTGAAAGTCGTTACACTGCGAGTATCCGCTACCGAAGACTTCCTGGGGAACCCGCGATCCGGGGGGTGCGAAATACCTCGATCAGGGGTAGGGTCAAAGAGCTTTTTGTAGTAAACCTCTGATTTGCGAAGATTGAAGAGCACGCATGCTGCAATGAAGTACGCTGCAGAAGCAGGAGAGCGGCGGACCCGAATTCAGGCCGCCGCTCTCCTATGGCGTTAGGTGTTTTGTAAGCTTACCGATTGTGTTTTGAGTTATCGGCTCCAGGTGTAAAGGACACACCGCGCAGCGTCTCCGCAAAATTGGCTTGACGCAGCGTCGAGAATCGTTCGCTCGCTGCTCCTTTAACGCTCGTGTTCTTCACGCGATCCGTGATTGCGACCAGCCTATTTGGATCGGCGCCCGTGTCCCCATCTCCACTGATGGTCGATGTAATGGCCCAAATTGTAACTGTGCCATCGTGGTTGACCTGCCCCGTAATGTTGCGAAGTCCATCGGTGGCCGGAGCCCAGGGAAGGTTCGTGCCAGGATTATTACCCGTCGGGTAACCGTGTATCTGGTACGCCTTGCCGAGATCGAGCCCATTTTGCAGCGTGTAAGCCAAAGTCCACGTGCTGCCGTTGAAGACCCACTTTTGCAAGCCTGCTGTCGTTTGCGCTGCCGCATGCGTGTAGAGATCGGTCCCGCTGGTGTCGCCGTCACCCTCGTCAGCCACGTATAGCGTGTTGGCATCGGCAAACCAGACGCCGAAAGGAAAGGCGGTAACCGTCGCACTCTTGTTCGGAGTGGTCGGGAAGCCAGCCAGAATGCACATATTGTCAGGCAGGCCATTTGTCGCAACGTTGGACGGGTCAAAGCTCAAGGGCGTTGTCGGCAGAGTGGCGGAGATTGATGGCAGCCCGACTCCCTTGGGGCAGGCCTTGCCCGTTGTGTCGAGAAAGTAGACCGTATTCACGCCATTGCTGCCGCTACCCTTGGTGTAATAGAGAACGTTGTTGAAGATGGTGAGGCCGCGGTAGTTGTCGTCCTTGCCAATCTTGTCGGCTTCGGCTCCCAGCTCCGTTACAGAAAAGCTGCCAACCGGGGTCGGCGTGCCGGGGTCCTGCTCCGCTTCGGGTTGATGCGAAGGATCGATGATCTGCGTGCCGGCACCGAGAACGACGCCCGCAGGCTGCGGATTGCTGCCGTTTCCGGCGTTGCCGCTGGTGTAGTAAAAATCTTCGCCATCCGTATTGTTAAGAATCGCGGCGCGTCCGTTGTTGCCGCTGTACGCATTCGTTTCCGTGAAACGGAAGTGCCCGAACTCATCGACGCGAGCTACGGCGCGGAAGTTATTTTCGCCGACAGGATCGGTTGGGTCGACAGCACCCGGCGTGTTGGAGTTCGAGACGTCAATCGCATCGATCGGCGATACATAGCCCATAAAGGTGAGATAGCGGCCGTCGGTCGAAAGATTGAGCGCAATTTCAGACTTGGAGCTGAAGCTGGTGACGAGCTGATCACTCTTGCTCGAGATGCCGTGCTGTGAGCTGTTGGGAACTTCGAGCGAATCGATAAGCCAGCCAGCCGGTGTGATCTGGTCAAGATAGATTTTTGACGTAATGCCGAAGCTGGCGTCGAAAATGACGTTGTTCCAGACGAGCGGATAAGAGCCGTTGAATGGCGCGCCGGTTGCGGCTGAGCATCCGCCTGTCGTAGAGGCGCAGTTCGGCGGCAGGATCGTGCCAGTCTTCACATTCTTGGGGTTGTTGTCATATACCGTTCGGCTGACGACCAGATTGCCCGGCCAGAAATGCCGATCGCGGTCGCGGTCATGGTCGTGGCCGAAATCCTGCGCATGGGATGCGAGGCCACCGGCAAGAAAGGCGAGGGAAAGCAGGGCAGCGCTTCTGGTAAACGCGCGCTGGCTACTCCGTCTCTTGAAAGATTTTGCTGTCATGTATGTGTTCTCCTGATTCAGGCGGACACTGTCGCAGAGCGCGGGAAGAAACGATTCCAGGCCGCCAGCGGATGACGCTAACAGCCGATTGTTAATGGGGCGTTACGCTTATACATGTCATGAAAAGCGAGGGCTAAGTGTCTTTTGAGGCCAGACAGTCATCCTGTCTTCTATCTTTAAAACGATGACTTATCAGGGGTTGAACTAGGCGGGCAAATTCCAGGCTGACCGAAGGGCTGATGTCTCAGCCCTCCACTTCTCGGCGCGATTGTCAGCTTTTTTTAAGGAATTTTGGAAGATACGCGTCGGCGGTTTTAAGCCGCGCGAACCGGATTTTCGATTTCACCGTTTTCGATTTTTTCCTGACAATTGATACAGTATGGCGTCCACGGCAGCGCATCCAGCCGCTTCTCCCCGATAGTGCTGCCACATTGCAGACATTCGCCGTAGGAGCCTTCGTCGATCCGCTCCAGCGCAAGGCGAACGAGTGACAACTGTGTATGCCCGTTCGTTCCCTGTGTGAAAAGCAGCTCCTTTTGATAGGAAGACACTGCCTGATCGGCGATATCCTGGGTTTCGTCCGCGCCGGTCTGGCGCCCTTGTTCCACGGCAGTCAACATGGAGCGCTCCAGCAGGGCCTGCTGTTGGCGCAACTTTTCTTCGAGCCTCTGCACATTTTGGGAAGACTGTGTCACTTTAATCGAACTCCTTCACTTCGTGAAAACTCTCTCTTTCTTGCGAGACACATATTGGACGCAGGATGTGAGGAAAGAGATGTTGGAAAAGATTTGTTTCCCGGTTACCTCAATCCCGGTTATATAAATCCCAGCTATATAGATTCGTATTTCCCACCGCTTGATACCGCAGCCTCCGCCGTATACGCTGGAAGAAGCCATGTACGAAGACTTTCACGTAATTGACCGTTGGACCGGTGACGATCTGCACTGCCGGTGGAAGGCAAATGTCGTTGCCATCGCCACTCGTCATGCCGATGCCGTCGATGTGCGCTATGAGGTAAACAAGCGTCCCGTGTGGATTGCGATGCCCTGCGTGGCATGGGTAGAACAGAAGCGGCGAACGGGAAATGTCATTACCGACCAGCTGGCCGCGCAGATTGCAGGACATTACCTGAAGCAGGCCATTGAGTCCGGCTACGATAACGGCCGCGAGATGTATACGATGACTGTCGACGAGGTGTTGGAACACCTGGATGTGGTGCTGCGCGAGGCAGGCCATACCAGCAAGCTGCCAACATTGATTGCTACGGACGACGCGCAGCCAGTTCCGTAGATGTTGTCATCTCTGCGATAGCGCCAGTTAGGTTATTGCAGACAGGGGAATCCTTCGCGCTCAAAATTATCGCGCCTTAAGCATAAGGGGCCGAACGAATCGGCCCCTGTGCTTGTGCCCTGTGTTTATTCTTAGTAACGTCCGCGCCCGCCACCACCGCCGCTGCGTGGACGCTTGGAATCACGCCCCCCGGATTGCGCCTGGTAGCAGGTCTTGCAGAAGACAGGACGGTCACCACGGGGCTCGAAAGGAACCGTGGTCTGCTGGCCGCATCCGGCGCAGACGACCGCTGTTCCCGTCGTTGCGCTTGAGCGATAACCGCCGCCCCCGCCCCCTCCGTATCCACCACCGCCGCCGCCTTGCTGTTCATTTTTCTTTGCCTGACGGCAGGCTTTGCACCGCTTCGGTGCGGAGTAGCCGCGCTCGCGGAAAAATGCCTGATCGTCGGCTGTAAATGTAAAGTCCTGTCCGCAGTCGCTGCAGGTAAGTTGCAGGTCCCCAGTCATATTGGCTCCTTGATTTCGTTCGTTCCGTCTGGAGAGTTCCTGCGCCTATTTCATTTTTCTATCTCGATACGCAGAGAAGAAGATCGTCAGAAAGTCTGAGCAGCGGTTAGATTGCTGTGGCTATTATCGCATTTCCTTGGGGAAACAAAATATTTTAGATTGATGCCAGCGTCTGCCGAATGCCCTCTTTATAGGGCGTTTTTGGCAAATCGCCCAGCAGGTTTTTGAGGCGCGTGTCATCGAGGATGACAGGCGATGTCAGCAGATAGTGCATCTCAACCAGTTCTCGCACCATGGGATTGAAAAGGCCAAAGATGCGGAGGATCGTCTTTCCGGCGACAGTATATTTCGGCTTCTGCCCGGCCTGAGCGAAGATTTCGTCGGCCATTGCATGGGCTGAGGTTACGCCTGCTCCGCCCAGGTTCCATGCGCTCCCCCATGCGCGTGGCTCCGCGATGAGCCGTTCTATCGTGACGCCCGCATCGGGCAGATAGACGAATTCGTGGGGCGTGTCGATCGGGCCGATGAGCTGTGCGCGTTTGCCGGGCCTGGCGGCCTGAAATGCACTCCAAAGAAAGCTTTTATCCACGCCTGGGCCGTAGAAATCCGGCAGCCTCAGAATGGCAGCCTGGATTTTTCCGCTGTCGTGCGCTGCCAGCACCAGATCCTCCTGCTCCTTACGCATGCGTCCTTTATAGGTATGCGGCTCGCGCGGGTGATCTTCACCCACACGCTCCGTTTGGGGTTTGCCGAATGGATAGACGGTCCCGATGAGCAGAAGCTTCTTCACGCCCGCGGCGATAGCCGCATCGAGCGTCTTCCTCATGAGCTGTGGATGCAGCTCGAATTGCCAGTAGTTGACGCCGACCATATAAATCGCCGTATCGATGCCGGTCAGTGCCAGCCGAATGGATTCAGGCGCATCGGGATTCCAGGTGGCAATGGTGGCATGCGCATCGTTCCCGAATGTTGCCCGAAGTGAAGCTTCTGATCTGCCGACAACGCGATACGACTTATCTTTGGCACTAAGAGCGCTGGTTATCGATTTACCCAGGCTGCCGGACGCCCCGATGAGTGCGATGGATTCCATATTTCATCTCCAATGAACGCTATTCTAAAAATGAACAGTGTTCATAATTAGAATGATGTTCGATAATGACGAAAGGAGTCAAGAAAAATTATGGGCGTCTCGGAACGGCGGCAGCGCGACAAGGAAAATCTGCAGAGGCGGATATTGGAGGTTTCGCGCGAAATCGTGATTGCCGAGGGATTTGATGCGCTGACGATAAGGCGTGTAGCCGATGCGGTCGAGTACGCGCCGGGAACGCTCTATCTCTATTTTGAAAATCGCGATGCCATCGCGCGCGCCCTGTGCCTTGAGGTATTTCAGGCGATGTATGCTGCCCTGTCGCCGGTTGCGAAGGTGAAAGAACCCGCGAAGAGGCTGCGCGCGTTTCTTCGCAAATATGTGGTGTTCGCTCTCGATCAGCCGGAGATGTATCGGCTGGCCCTCATGTTCGATCAGAAATTCAGCGACGCACTTCTGCGGGATGGTCCGATCGAAGGATCCGACGGTCCCGGACAAAAAACATTTGCGCTGCTGGTGAAAACGATTGCAGAGCTTCGTCAGAAGGAAGCAGACGCCTTTGCCCTGGCAGAGATGGTCTGGGTGTCGGTACACGGCCTGGTAAGTCTGAAGATCGTTTGCCATGCGTATCCCGTCACTCCAGCCGCTACGCTCGCAGACATGCTGGCCGATACATTACTTGCCGGAATGATGCAGACAAAATCGCATCCTAAAAATGGGCGCATATAGCGCTTTGCCATCTCATAGGCCGCGGTGGCACAATAAACGGTTTGCCCAAGGAGCGTAATTATGGGTGCTGCCACTCTGGCAACCGACCTGCGAACCCTCACCGAAGGCCCTCACGTTCACCGCAACCTGTCCACCCCGCAACTGGTGGAGGCCGCGATTGCACGCGGCGAAGCCAGCCTCGCTGCCAATGGTGCGCTCACCGCGCTGACTGGCTCACGCACCGGACGGTCGCCGAAAGACAAGTTCACCGTTGAGGATGAAGAGACGCATAGCCGCGTCGATTGGGGCAAGGTAAATCAGCCCTTTGAACCGGCAAAGTTTCTGGCACTGCTGGACCGCGTAGTGAAGCACATGGCCGAACGCGATCTCTACGTGATGGACCTCTATGCCGGAGCTGACGACGCCTATCGCCTGCCGATTACCGTCGTCGCGGAATACGCATGGCATGCGCTGTTTGTGAAGCAACTTTTTGTGCGTCCGCAGCTTGCGGAGCTGAGCAAGCACGTGGCGGAGTTCACCGTCATCGCAGCGCCTGAGTTTGAGGCCGTCCCGCAACGGGATGGCACGAAGTCCGGAACCTTTATCCTGGCCGATTTCACGCGCAAGATCATTCTTATCGGCGGCACGAAGTACGCGGGCGAGATGAAGAAGTCGATCTTCGGCGTAATGAATTTTCTATTGCCAGGACGCGACGTATTTCCCATGCACTGCTCGGCGAATATCGGTGCGAATGGAGAGACAGCGCTCTTCTTCGGGCTTTCCGGAACAGGTAAAACGACACTCTCAGCCGATCCACTGCGGCACTTGATCGGCGATGATGAGCATGGCTGGAGTCCGGCAGGAGTCTTCAATTTTGAAGGCGGCTGCTATGCGAAGTGCGTCGACCTCTCCGAGGAAAAAGAGCCGCAGATTTATCACGCAATCCGCTTCGGGGCAGTCCTCGAGAATGTGGTGCTCGATCCCATAACAGCCGTGCCGGATTACACGGACATTCGCCATACAGAGAACACGCGCGCCGCCTATCCCATCGAATTTATTGAGAATGCGGTGATTCCAGGCATCGGCGGTCATCCGAAGAATGTTCTCTTTCTTGCTGCAGATGCGTTTGGCGTGCTTCCGCCCATTGCAAAGCTGACGCCGGAGCAGGCGATGTATCACTTCCTCGCGGGCTACACGGCGAAACTGGCAGGCACGGAAGCCGGATTAGGCAGCGAGCCTGTGCCGGAATTTTCGGCGTGCTTCGGCTCTCCCTTCCTTCCACTTGCTCCAAGAGTGTACGCAGAGATGCTCGGTCGGCGATTGAAGGAACATGATGCGCAATGCTGGCTGGTGAATACGGGCTGGACAGGTGGCGCGTTCGGAACCGGCAAGCGCATGAGCCTGAAGCACACACGCGCGATGGTGCATGCAGCGCTCGATGGAAGACTGGCGAAGGCCGAGTATGTGATGGAAGATGCGTTTGGACTGGTCATTCCCACGTCATGCCCGGATGTTCCCAGTGAATTGCTAAACCCCCGCAATGCGTGGGCTGACAAACAGGCCTACGATGCCCAGGCTCGATTACTTGCCGCTAAGTTCGAAGAGAACTTTGCAAAATTCGACGCCCCGGAGAATGTGCGCGCTGCCGGACCCCGGGCGCGAAAATAGAGCCTGCTATGTTTGCAAGAAAGCTGCAAATTGAGAGTGTCAACGCCGGCGGAGAAGCGCTTCAGTGTCCGATTGCGTGGATCGATAACTTCGCCATGCGTAATTTCACCAATGACGCTGTTTTCGACGACACGCTCCCAATAGCCGATGGAATGCTTGAAGCAGGCTATCGTGTTCCACTCGAACGGTTGCAAACAGCGATGGAAGACTGGTTCCGGCGCAAAGGCTACCTGAAGCCTGAAGATTCATTACGAGTACGCGAGATATGAAGCTCGTGCAAAGCTGCATCGCGTCCTTCGTGGGCATTCCGCTATGGGAACGGGTAATACTCGGTGTAAATAGTGGTGTCGAAGGGCACCGGCTGCCCGTTCTCCAGTTGCGGCTCAAAGACGACACTGCGTGCGAACTTACGGACTACACCATCCAGATGTTTATCATCGGAATCGACCACGTCAGCTTTTGTGACCTGCCCCTTTTCATCGACTGATACGCGGGTTTCTATATTGCCGTAGCGCGGCTGTGACGTATCACTCGGTTTGTAACTGACGACCTTATGCGCCTTTCCCGGATCGGTTTGAGAGGGCATCTCGGGTATCTCCATCAGGTGCGGTGGGAATGTTTTGATTGCTTCGACCGTCCCCGTCACTTCGACCAATAACTTCTTGTCTTCATAAATGCGGATACTTCCTGGCACGGAGTGTATTCCGATCGGCAGCCACTGGTCATACATGATCGTGCGGTTGAACATCTGCGCATAAGCAAAAAGATGAATGAGCGGGTTGAAGCAAATGGCAGTGCCATCATTGTCATTAGCACACAGCAGTGGAGCACCCTGCAATTGCTGCGGCTCCATCTTCTCGATCTGATCGGCTTCCTGTGAAAAGCGATCGATGGCAGAATGTGGCGAGTCCACCGCCTGCCCGAAATCGAATATCTTGAGCGGCTTATCACCGGTGAAATGCAGCCAGTCTTTTTTATCGCGTACGTTGTTGATCCACGTGAGTTGGTAGTCGCCCGCTTTGATCTCGATACGCTCGTACACGCCGGGATCGCGATAGATATCGTACGTCGCCGTGCTTTGGTGGCCATCGTGGTCATAGAGCTTTAAGTCATAGTGGATGTGATGAGGTATATCCGTCGACGTCTCGCCGGCTACCAGAGATCTGGCATGTTGCAGCTCCTGCTCGTAATTTGTGTTCTGCATTACCTGCGCGCGGAGACAACCAGTTGCGCAGGGGATGGTCATGAGCATGAGAGCGAAAACGAAACGGCGCATTGGCCGCAATAGTAGCGTTCCGTCTCGATATGGGCAACCCTGCCGCGTTCGATGCATCACGTGATTAGTTTCGATACCTTCTTCCTCTGCGTGCTTTTGTTGCATCCCATCAGTGTTCGTCAATATTTTCACTACCGAGGGATGTTATGAAACTGGAAACAATGAAAGAGCTCCTGCTGGACGAACTGCAGGACCTGTATTCCGCGGAAACACAAATTACGAAAGCTCTCCCTAAGATGGCGAAAGCCTCATCGGCTTCGGACCTGAAGCAAGCCTTTGAAAGCCATCTGCAGGAGACGGAAGGTCACGTACAGCGTTTGGAAACGATCTTCAAGCATCTTAAAGAAAGCCCCAAGGGCAAGACCTGCGAAGGAATGAAGGGTCTGTTGAAAGAAGGGGATGAGCGCGTGAAAGAGGGCGGCGAGCCCGAGGTTCTGGATGCGGGTCTGATCTCTGCCGCGCAACGCGTTGAACACTATGAAATCGCAGCCTATGGTTCTGCTCGCACCTATGCAGAGTTACTCGGCGAGAGCGAAATCGTGAGATTGCTGGAAAAGACGCTGGAAGAAGAAAAGGCTGCCGATCAGAAGTTGACGAAGGTCGCGAAGAAAGTGAATGTGAAGGCCCAGGCAGCGTAATTCAGCACTGTTGTTGTTATAAATTTTGGAGTCTCGGGCGTTTCTTGCATGGCGCGCCCGAGACAACCAATGATGTATCTCGCAAAAAATTATCGATACGACATTGAGAGGAACGAGGAAAGCGCTTATGTTCTTAATACTTGCACTGGTTCTGGTTTTAGCGTGGCTTGGCGGTTTCGTGATGTTTCACGTAGCCGGATTCTTCATTCACATACTTCTGATTCTTGCCGTGATCTCGGTGATCATGCACTTTGTGCGCGGAGCCGCCTCCAGGGCCTGAAAGCCTCAAATTCAAGGCGGCTCGCGTGTGAATTTTTATTCGCTATAGTGCAGCAGGCTGAACACGTCGTAATCCTTGAACTTCTCGCGGCCTTTCAGAAAATCAAGCTCCACCGCGAAAGCCAATCCTGTGATGTGTCCACCGAGTTGCTGCACCAGCTTCACAGTCGCTTCCATCGTGCCGCCAGTAGCAAGCAAGTCATCGACGAGAACGACATTCTGTCCGGGCTCGATTGCATCGAGATGGATCTCTAAGGAATCAGCGCCGTACTCCAAGTCATACGTAACGCGTGCGACCGGTGCAGGCAGCTTGCGCGGCTTGCGTACAGGCACAAATCCTGCGTTCAGGCGGTAGGCGAGAGCAGGGCCAAAGATAAAACCGCGCGCCTCGATGCCGAGAACCAGATCGATGTCTTTCCCAATGTAATGCGCGGCAAAGGCATCGATCATCTGCGCGAAGCCGATTCTATCTTTCAGCAGTGTCGTGATGTCGTAAAAGAGAATGCCCGGCTTGGGAAAGTCGGGCACGGTGCGGACGAGCGTCTTCAACGGCTCGCAATCGAGAGGATGGCTGCTCATAGCTGGAATTACCAGGCTCCTTCAATCTGAAATGATCCGAGGTCTTTGTCTTCCGCATCGTCGAGCAGGTGCTCGATGACCAGGTCGACACGGCTTCCGCGCGATCCGCGATCGAGCGCCAGTCTCAGGGACGCAAGTTCTTCTGGGTCGCCGGCGGCCACAACCTCAACATGGCCGTCTTCCGTATTACGCACCCAGCCGCGCAGCCCCAAAGCCCCGGCCTCGCGGTGTACATACCAGCGAAAACCAACTCCTTGAACGCGTCCTTTGACGAGGTAATGACGAACCATAAAATGGTGGACCGAAGTCAGTGTTGCAGATGCAGCCGATGCGTGCAAGGCGACAGACATGCCTTCGCGCTGCGCTTTGAGTCATACCGTCTCTCATCGAAGCTGAGCGAGTGCCGCGACTGCGCTCACTTGTGGAATCCATCGCTAGCGCGGTTTCTGACCGCCCCCTCCCTGTGTCTTTTGCTGGCCGCCGGACGGTCTTCCCGCTGAGTGTGCAGGCCGTTGTTGCTGTGCAGGTTTGTGATGTGGTGTTGGCCGGGGCTGGGATGTTGGTCGCGCGGGTCGCGTCACATTGTTATTTGGACGGTTAGGCGCCGGACGAGTCCCATTCGGCCGATTGTTCGGTGTGCCCGGCCGGACTGGCTGTGTGACGGGACGATTCCCATTGCCTGGCCGATTGCCAGGTGTGCCTGGCCGCACCGGCTGCGTCACGGGACGATTTCCATTGCCCGGCCGATTGCCAGGCGTGGGATTTACCGGCCGAGTGACCGGACGGTTTCCGGGCGCGCTTCCAGGACGGCCATAGACAGGACGATTTCCCGGACCGGGCCGATTGTAACCCGGGCGATTGATCGGTGTCGGCGGCCGATAGTTCGGTGGGCGATAGTGCCAGTTCCCGCCGTATCCAGGTCGATTGCCATATGCGACGGGTCGCGGACGATACCAGACATTGGGCGGACGATAGCCGCCGTGCCATCCGCCCCACGCGCCATGGTTGTAGTAGACGCTGCGGCCGCCCCAGTTCCATCCCCATCCGCCCCAGCCCCACGGCTGATTGCTATAAATCAGCGCTCCTATGCCGATTCCCAGCCCAAAGCTGATCAGCGAGGTAGCGACAACGGCCCCTGTGCTTGGTCCTGCATAGACCACAGTCGGGTCATACTGCGGCAGATAGACGACGTTTGGATTGGCAGGCTGAATCACGTAGATCGGTTGCCCCCCACCCTGGACTTCCACCGTCTGCTGCTGCGTGGTGCGGAGACTGCCGGCTGCGTATGCCTGGGCGCGCAATCGCTGGATCGAAGCGGTAACTTCAGCCTGATTCGTTGAGACGGCCTGCCCGATCGCGGCATAGTCATCGATGTGCTCCGCCATCATCTGCAGCACGGTCGGGAATTGCACCAGCGCAATGAAAGCCGGATCGAAGCCCTGCTGTTGCGCCGCATCGCTGAGCGCCGTGCTGGTGAGGTTCGTGTTTTGCGCAAGCCAGTTGTCTACGTCGAGGATCTCCTGTGGATTGGTGGAGGCTGTCGTGATCTGAGCAAGAAGCGCATCGGGATAAAGCGCAATCGGGGCCAGCAATTGGTCTAGCTGTTGTGGCGTCGGAGGCGCTGCCTGCGCCTGAAGATCTGGCGCAAGGCACTGGAAAAGCAAAAGACCGATGAGCAAAAGTACCGCGGCATTGCTTGGCTTGCGTTGCATGCACAGCCTCCATTGGTAAAGAGCTGAAAGTCCGATTCGCCTTTGAATCCGGGCTAAAAATCGCCAGGATACGACAAGCGGAACCAGTATAACGTCGTTATATGCGACATATCGTATAGACGGGAAAACAACCGGCACGGATGGCTCACCCGTTCAAAGAGTGCTCGACATCATCCATAGCCGTTAGTCGCTGACGGCATCCATCAGTTCGAGTTTTTCTGAACTGGCACCCACCTCACGGTTCGCGCGATTCGTAGGCAGTCGAAGTGCCGAGAAAACAGCAAGGGCATGGATCGCGCACAGCAGCCAGAAAGTCGCAGCAAAGGCAGGGAATGCCTTGGTCGACTCTGCTTGCCAATGGACATGCAGTGAAATCGCCAGCAACGTCGTTGCGATGGGACCGCCAAGACGCTGCAGGATATTCAGAGCTGTGGTCGCAACCGGAATCATCGATTTTGGAATCGACGTATACGCAGCCGCGATGGAAGGAATGCCGATCGAGCCCATGCCTACGCCTCGCACAAAGAGAAGAATGCATATGGCGGACATGGGCATGCCTGCGACTCCGAACAGGGCAAAGGGAAGCGTACCGGCCAATGAAATCAATGCGCCGGTCGACGAGATCCTGCGCGACCCGAAGCGCTCTGTCATCGCTCCCATCATCGGATACGAGCACAGCATGCCCAGCCCTGCCGGAGCCAGCAGCAGCCCGGTCCGGCCCGGAGATTGACCCATGACTGTCAACAAATAAAGCGGCAGCAGCATCTGCCCGCCGAAAGAAGCCGCATTCGATAGAAATTGCGTGCAGGCCGCTGCCGAAAACGTTCGACTGCGAAACAGATGAATGTCGATCAGTGCCGAGCGGCCATAGCGCGTCGCGTGCCATACGAAGAGCAGCAAAAGTAAGACGGCAGCGCACAGCTCAATTTCGCTGAAGTGCTTGCTCGCACGCTCCGAGCTCAGATTTTCCAGGCTGTGCAGCAGGAAGACAAGACCCGGAGAAAGCAGTAGAAATCCCTTCAGGTCAAAGGTTCGTGGTTGCGTCTCGTCGTCATCTCTGGGAAGGATCCATAACGCCAGCAGCGTAGCGAAAATGCCAATCGGAAGATTGATGAAGAAGATCCATCGCCAGCTTGCATGCTGCAGAATCGCGCCTGCAAGCACCGGCCCAAGGATGGGGCCAATCAGCACCGGCATGACCATGAATCCCATGACGCGCGCCACATGACGGCCCGCGATGCGCGCCGTCATCATCTGTGACATGGGGGCAAGCAGCCCGCCGGCCATTCCTTGCAGCGCCCGGAACGCGATCAGCATCGCTGCTGACGTCGCCAGGCCGCACAGCAGCGATGTGATGGTGAACAGTGTGAAGCAGCAGAGATAAACCCGCTTCGCTCCGATGCGATCGACCAGCCAGCCGCTGAGCGGCAGCATAAGAGCGAGCGCCAGCAGATAGCCGCTGGTGACCCACTGAATCGTGGTGAGCGGGGTGTGCAACTCGCCGCTCAGAGTGGACAACGATACATTCACCACCGTCGCATCGAGGCTGGTCATCAGTGGGCCGAGGAGGATGACCCCCGCGATCCGCCAGACCATCGGATCGATACGTTGATCCGTGTTCGACGCGATGTCGGTCGTGTTCATTGTGCGAGCGCTTCGAGCACCTCGCCCGATGTGCGTACTCGTCCCATGCGCGGAAAAATATGCTGCACCGCGAAGCCATGCGCTTCGGCGCTAAGGCTCGCCATCGCATCTTCAACGAAGATGAGCGCATAACCACGGTCGAATGCGGCGCGGGCAGTGGACTCGACGCCGAAATTGGTCGCAATGCCTCCGATGACAATGGTTCGGATGCCGCGTCTGCGAAGCTGCTGATCGAGATCCGTTCCATAAAAAGCTCCCCATTGCCGCTTCACAATCAGCAGATCGCCCGCCTGATAGCCGCTTTCCGGTACCAACTGGGAAGCGATAGGTGGCGGCGGAGGCGCGCTGGGATCGAACATCGGCGCATCAACCTGATGTCTGAGCACTTCACCGATCTCGACGCGAACGTAAGCCACTGTACCGCCCTTTTCACGGAACGCCTCGGCAAGTGAGGCCGCGCGTTTCACCAGGTCTGCTCCCGCATGCGGAGAAAGCGGCATCCCGACGATACCGTGTTGCAGATCGATCAGGACGAGCGCCGTGGATTTTGCATCGATAGCGAGATTGGTCATAAATTCTCCATACATGAGGATATCCTCGTGTTTTCTATTCCTATAATATGAGCATGCCCTCAGATATGTCAAAAACGAGGCGCCGTGTGCCGCAGCAGGAGCGAGGCGAGCGCCGCGTTGCCGATCTGCTCGAAGCCGCCGCTGCCGTGATCGCCGAAGTCGGCTACGACGCCGCTACGATGACGGAAATTGCGGTGCGCGCAGGCGCGTCGATTGGCGCCATGTATCAATATTTCCCGAATAAGGAGGCGGTCGTACGGGCGCTTCGTGCCCAGTACGGGGATGAGATGGAAGCACGCTGGACGCCTCTTGCTGCGGAAGCGGCTGCGCTGAGTGTCAAGCAACTGGTCGACCGGATTTTCGATGTGGTCATTGATTTTATCGATAGCCGACCCGCATATCTCCCTCTGCTAAGCGCGCCTTCGATCTTCAAGCGGGATGCCGCGGCAAGAAATCGTCTGCGCGAGCATTTCGCAGCGCTTTTCCGCCAAAAGAGTCCGGCGCTCACGCCCGAGGCTGCATTCCGCGTAGCCAACGTGACCTTGCAAGTCGTAAAGGGATTGAATCCCCTTTACGCCGAAGCCAGGCCCAAAGACCGGCAGGAACTGGTGCAGGAGTTCAAGCACGTTCTGACTGCTTATCTCAGTTCACGGCTGCGATCCTAGATATTCATTCTCGGTAGCCGCTGGTCATATGTCGGTCTTCTCCAATACCACTTGCGCCGCAAATGGGAGGAGCAGTACGACTCCTGCACGAATGGCCATCGAAAGCCCCAGGTGATCGGTGAGGCTATAAACCTGTCCTCTGGCAAAGGTGAATTGCTGCAGGAAAAGGCCCGGCATATGGATAGCAGGCCAGTAATGCTGGATGCGCATCGCCAGGATGGGATAGGCGATCAAAACGCCGGCAGCAAAGATGATGCCCCGTGCATGTTTGAAGGCAACGGTCGAAAAATATGTCAGGCTGAAGACCAGTGCGACCAGCAGAAAGACGATGATGCATGAGAGGCTGACGATGACCGCGAGCGAAGCTGTCGTTCCGTTCGTAAGCGGGATTCGGCCATGCAATGGATCACCCGTCATCAGAAGAAGGCGATGGGCCTGAAACCATACGACGAAATTGTTGAGCATTACCAGCGGCAGTAGCTGTGCGAGACCGCATGCCCAGTCGCTCCAGACAAAGTATCCCCGCCTTCTTGGTCGGGTGAAAAGGAACGAGCCGTTCTTCTCGCCGAGATCGCGGCCTGCGCCGATGCTGCCCATGAGCCAGCCCAGAAAACCAAGCGGCACCATCTGGAAATAGAGAAGCAGGGCAAGCAACGTCGAAAGCTGCCGCACATCCGGAGCGGAATGGATGCGTTCGCGAAACGTATTGAGAAATGCGCCGATAATCACGAGGAGCGCGACTGAAAAGGCGATGCGGCTTTCACGCCAATACTTCCACAGGTACATTGGCTTCCCCCTTTCCAATAACTTCGAGAAAGATTTCCGACAGATTCATCGGTGCAACATCCAGCACCACGGCTCCCTGGCTGCGCAGCCGTGCGGTAAAGGCTTCGATATTCGTGCGCACAATCAATTCGGTTGTGCCTTCACCCGTTTTCATTTTGAATACTTCATTGCGAGAGATGGACAAATTCTCTCCTACCACGCGGACGCGCCGAAAATTGGCGCGCACATCGTCCAGACGCTCTTCGAGCAGCAGCTTGCCATGATCGATGATGCCGACCCAGTCGGACACGCGCTCCACCTCGGAAAGATGATGCGATGAGAGAAACAGCGTGCGGCCTTCGTTCGCGAAGTCGTCCACCAGGACGCGCAGAAGCTGATCGGTGACGACAGGGTCGAGTCCAGCCGTCGGCTCGTCGAGGATCAGCAGCTCTGCTCCCTGCGCGAGGGCCAAAAGCAGGCAGAGCTTGGTCTGGTTCCCGGTGGATAGCTTGCGAAATTTCTGCTTCATCGGAACTTCCAGCACTTCGGCATACTTCGCTGCCAGCGCGTCTGACCATCGTGGGAAGAATCCGCGATTGAAGCGCACCAGATCGTTTCCCGTCATCGACGGCAAGAGCACCTTATCGATGACAAAGCCCGTGCGTTCAAGGATCGGAATACGGTCTGCTAGTGGATCGAGCCCGAGCACCTGCATCCGGCCGCCAGTCGGGTGCGCTAGCCCGGCGAGCAGGCGGATAGTAGTGGTTTTGCCCGCGCCGTTGCGGCCAAGGAAGCCGTAGATGGAACCTTTGGGGACGTGCATGTCGAGGCCGTCGACCGCACGTAAGAAGTGGTGGTGTTTTTGCAGGGACGGATGTGCGACCTTCCCTCGCGAGGAGATACCCGAGACCGCATGAAATGAGCGGTAGTGTTTTTGCAGGGACTGCGTTTCAATAGCGAGATCGCTCATTGCGCCTCTCCAAGTTCGTCATACGAAATTTCGAGCAGTTGCATCAGGTCTTCCCGCGCCAGCCTCAGCTGCTTTGCCTCCACGGCAAGCTGTGTGGCCAGCGGCTTGAGGCGGCGCAGCTTTTCTGACTTCAGCAGACCCGGGCTCTGGCCGTTGACATAGCAGCCGCCTCCGGGCACGGTGCGCAGAATGCCATCGCGTTCCAGGTTTTGATAGGCTCGCGCGACGGTATTTGGATTGATACGGAGCTCGGCGGCCAGCTTCCGTACCGGAGGCAGCGTGTCGTCCTGCCTGAGCGCCCCCGCAGCAATGGCGTGCTTCACCTGCGACTCGATCTGCTGGTAAATAGGGACGCCAAGGCTGGATTGAACGCGGATGATCATTTTGTATTAGTACAATAATACAATTATAGAAGGTGTCAAGCAGAAAATCGATTTCGCCGTAAATATATGAAAATTTGGATACCGTTAGCGCAACGAGGTTTGCCGGATAATCAACGAAGAACTACAACTTAAGTAGAGCCCAAAAATACCACTGTCGAAGTAGTTCCATTTACTGGAGAAAGACATTCGACTTTCTATGAAAAAAAGTGTTGACCTTGGCGAACATCAGATTTAATTTCAAAGGTGCCGATTACATTAAGTGGCCTCGAGAGCCAAAGGTCTGCTTCTCGCGTCTGCCGTAATAATTCACCCAGATCCAAACGGATGCTTTGGTTTGGCCCGAGCGCCATGCGGTTTGTCGCTTGGGGATGTTAGTACGCCCAAATCTCAATCAAAAGGTCGAGTTTGTGCAGGTGGCAACGATACCATTGCGCCAGAATCGACAAAAAAATTGAAGAAGTGGGTAAAAAAAATGATCTTAGGCGCAGGCTGATGCGTCTATAAAAATGAAGTCTCCAATGGGAAGCGAAACCGAAAGTTGAACCCTGCGTTCTGTGTGTTTCGATTGCCAACGATCCACTGCCGGTTTTAGTGCGAAGGATCGAGGAACCGTTTCATATGAAGGAGAATTAACAATGCGTTCTGATTTGATTTATGGGGCTCTGACCCACGTTTCCAATCGCTACGAGCTGTGTCAGCTGGCTTCCAAAGCGACCCGTAAACTGCACAAGCCAAACACTCGCGTGCAGGACACAACAAACGAAGTTATGGCTCGCTTCCGCTACTCGAATCCAGTGGCGGCCACACCAACCGTTGAAGTGAAGACAAAGGTTCAGCAGCGCCGCGCAGCGTAAGCCGCGGCCCTGCTGTACCGGGCCTTACCGATTCAAAGAAATACTCTGCAATACCGGCGAGATTCCTTCCAGTAAGACAGACCTTCCCAACCGAACCCTACCCACCGCAGGTGACAATGACCATCTCCGAACTGAAAGAAAAAAATATTACAGAGCTGAGCCGTATTGCGCGATCGCTTGAGATCCCGGGCGCGAGCGGACTCCGCAAACAAGACCTTATTTTCAAAATTCTGCAGGCGCAGAGTGAAAAAGAAGGCCATATTTTCGCCGAAGGCGTGCTGGAGATCCTGCCGGATGGTTACGGATTTTTGCGCTCGCCCGATTACAACTATCTGCCCGGTCCTGACGACATTTATGTATCGCCCTCTCAAATTCGCAAATTCGATCTGAAAACGGGCGATACGATCAGCGGCAATGTGCGTCCGCCGCATGAGGGTGAAAAATATTTTGCCCTGGTGAAAATCGAGGCCATCAACTTCGAGTCGCCGGAAGAGACGCGCAACAAAATTCTCTTCGACAACCTCACGCCGCTTTATCCGCAGGAGCGCCTCAAGAGTGAGACAGTCCGCGAGAATATCAGCGGCCGCGTGATGGATCTGCTCACCCCGGTTGGCAAAGGTCAGCGCGGACTGATTGTCGCTCCGCCGCGTACCGGCAAGACCATGTTGCTGCAGTCGATTGCGAATTCTGTTACCTCGAACCATCCTGAAGTCGTCCTTATCGTTCTTCTGATCGACGAGCGTCCGGAAGAAGTCACGGACATGCAGCGTTCAGTGAAGGGCGAAGTGATCAGCTCCACTTTTGACGAGCCGGCAGCACGTCACGTGCAGGTCGCCGAGATGGTGATCGAGAAGGCGAAGCGTCTGGTCGAGCACAAGCGCGACGTCGTCATCCTGCTCGACTCCATCACCCGCCTCGCTCGCGCCTACAACACCATCGTGCCTCCATCAGGAAAAGTCCTCTCAGGCGGTGTCGATTCGAACGCACTCCAGCGCCCCAAGCGCTTCTTCGGCGCGGCCCGCAATATCGAAGAGGGCGGATCTTTGACGATTATTGCTACCGCTCTCGTTGATACCGGTTCACGCATGGATGAAGTGATCTTTGAAGAATTCAAGGGCACGGGCAATATGGAAATCATCCTCGACCGCAAGTTAGTCGACAAGCGCGTCTTCCCGGCAATCGATATTCAGCGCTCGGGCACGCGTAAGGAAGAGCTGCTGATTCCGAAGGAAGACCTGAGCCGCATCTGGGTACTGCGCAAGGTGCTTAACCCGCTCTCTCCCGTGGAAGCAATGGAATTGCTGGTCGATAAGCTGGCCAAAACCCGCAATAACGCCGAGTTCCTGCTGAATATGAACTCGCTGTAAGCCACGCCACAACGATGTTTATAACGCCCGCTCTCAGCAGCGGGCGTTTTCATTTTGCAGAATAAGCAGGATGCCCATTATCGAACAATCTTGTTCGGGAGCGAACACAGCCAATCCGGCTTGTCCCGCATATTTTATTTATATTCAGTAGCTTACATAGGGAAAAATTTGGCGTGCAACGTGCGGTAATAAGGGCTGCCCAGTTTTTCTGCCGGGAGCGGAGACATGATGACCAGCCTGCTTCAAGACCTGCAACACGCACTACGGATGATGCGCCGCAATCCGGGTTTTACCGCGGTCACAGTTCTGACCCTTGCGCTGGGCATTGCCACGAGCACGGCTGTTTTTGGATGGGTCGATGCGATTCTGCTGCATCCGCTGCCCGGGGTGCAGCAGCCCGACCGGCTGGTGGCGCTCGAAACGACGACGCCCGGCGGGGAATTCGTCACAAACTCGTATCCGGACTATATTGATTTCCGCGACCGCCTGAAACTGCTGGACGGAATCGCCGTGACTCGCCCGGCAGCCTTCAGCGTGGGCCAGCAGGACCATGCCGAGCGAGTTTGGGGCGAATTGGTTTCCGGCAATTTTTTTGCCGTCCTGGGCGCGAAAGCAGAATTGGGAAGGACATTTCTTCCTGCGGAATACGGTGACAAGCCCGGAGCATTTCCCGTGACCGTCATCAGCGACAAATTCTGGCGGTCGCATTTTGGCGCCGACCCGCAGATCGTGGGCAAAACGATCCGGGTGAACCAGCACGCACTGACCATCGTGGGCGTTGCCGCAACAGAGTTCCATGGATCGGTCCCCGGCGCAGCCTTCGACGTCTGGGTTCCTTACATGATGCAGCCTATGCTGAATGGCGTAGGCGAATGGATGCTGCGCGACCGTAAGGACCGCAACATGGTGGGGTTTGCCCGACTGAAGCAGGGCGTAACGCTTGAGCAGGCGCGGCAGGAACTGGCAGCGCTGGCAGACCGGATGGCCGTGCTGGACGCGGACACCAATGCCGGCATGGGCGCGACGTTCCTGCCGATTGCGAAGGCGCACTTCGGGCCTCAGAGCCTGCTTCTGGCGCCGCTGCGTCTGCTGATGGGCGTGTGCGTGGTCGTGCTGCTGATTGTCTGCGCCAATGTTGCCAATCTTCTGCTGACACGGGCGACGGCCCGCTATAAAGAATTCAGCACGCGCATGGCGCTGGGCGCGGGACGCGCGCGGTTGGCGCAGCAAGTGCTCATGGAGAGTTTTGTGCTGGCGGCTGTGGCGGCCCTGGTTGGGATCATGGCTGCTCAAGGCATAGGCCGCGCACTTGTTCTACTGATGCCGAAGGGGCAGCTGGCCATGGTGGCTTACCAGGGTGTGAATGGTCATGTGCTGCTGTTTGCCGTCCTGCTCTGTCTGCTTATCGCACTTTTAACGGGGCTGGTTCCAGCGCTGCATCTGGAACGCGCTGACCTGAATGAAAGGCTAAACGAGTCGGGACGCAGCGGCATGACCGGAGCGCGCTCGCATCGTATGCATTCCGTGCTGGTTGCCGTGGAGGTCTCACTGGCGCTGATGGCATTGATTGGCGCGGGCTTGTTTGCGCGCAGCTTTGCGGCGCTTCGAGAAATCAACCCAGGCTTCAATCCAAACCATGTGCTCCTGTCGCAGTTCTACCTCTCGACAAATGGATACAGCCTGGAGCAGAGAAAACAATTCTGCATCCGGCTGAAGGAAAAACTGGAGTCGGCCCCAGGCGTGAAGAACATTGCTTATTCCGATGGAGTGCCGCTGGGATTTGAGCCCAGCTGGTGGGAAGACCTGACCGTTGAGGGTTATGTGCCGGGTCCAAGCGAGAACATGAAGATTTTCCGCAATGTAATCTCGCCGGGCTATCTTTCGCTGCTGCACATTCCGCTGCTCGATGGCCGTGACTTTACCGAGCAGGACGACGAGAACACTAACCCGGTCATGATTGTGAACCAGACTTTCGTAAAGCGGTTCTTTGGCGGACGCAACCCTGTCGGGCGGCGTATTCAGGGCTGGGGCGAGTGGTTCACCGTCGTGGGCGTGGCGCAGGACAGCAAATATCACTATCCGGGCGAGGCGCCGCTGCCGTATTTCTATGTGCCTTTTCGGCAGGTTTATCGCGCAGACATGCAGCTTGCTTACTATGTGCGCACAGTCGGCGACCCGAACAACGGGCTCGCTCTGGTGCGGCAGAAGGTCGGCGAGATCGATCCGAATGTGACGGCCTTTGATGCGGTGCCGCTGACGGAATACATCGGCGCATCGCTCTACCCGCAAAAGATAGCGGCAAGCATGTTGACGGTATTGGGAGCGCTGGCCGTAATTCTGGCAGCAGTGGGGCTTTACAGCGTGATGTCGTATTCGGTGGTGCAGAGAACGCATGAAATTGGCATCAGAATGGCGCTTGGCGCGCGGCCCAAAGATGTGCTTCGGCTCATTGTGCGGCAGGGGCTGACGCTGGTGTCGATCGGCATCCTGGCAGGCTTCGGCCTGGCTCTGGCAATGGCACGAAGCCTTGCCGCCCTCTCCTTTGCCAGCTCTGCCATGGGCACGGGGGGGAAGTTGTTAGGCGTGAGCGCGACCGATCCGTTGATTTATCTGGGCGCGGCATTTTTTCTGGCCGGAATCGCTGCGCTGGCTGCCTACATTCCGGCAAGACGGGCAGCCAGCGTGGAACCGATGGAAGCTCTACGTTATGAGTGAATCCAGCCAGAGCGCTAGTACTGCACCTGCACGGCATCAAGCGCGGGTAAAAAGCAGGGATGCAGTTCCGCGATGAAGTGGCCGGATTGAACGCCGGGATTGGCGTTGGCTCCAGCGGCGGCTTCTTCTGCGCTTGCCGCTTCCAGGATAGCGGTTCCGATAATGTCGCTTCCATCGGTGACAGGCCCGGCGAAGAGGATGCGACGGGCTTCGATCTCCTGCCGCAGAAATGCGAGATACTTCGGCATCAGGTCCTCGTTTCCGTCGGTGACGTTCCAGCGTGGACCTTTTTTCAGAAGACAGAGGAAATAGGGCTTCAAGTTGCGGGGGACATCTGGGCGTTTTGAGCTGGATGCAGCCATTCATCGATTATGACCGACGCGGCTGTTCCGCCAAATTCCGGCAAGTAGCCGATTGAGTTCGATGTCTTTTGAACCTCATCGTGCGCAATGAGGCCAGCTCTAGAAAGGCGTGAAATAGCTGTGTTCGAGCAAATCAGGCAGATTCAGAGATTCCTTTAATTATTTTGTTCGACGAGATGGTCGCCTGAGAATTTTGGAATGCCGAAATGACCGCGTAGATGCAGCAGGTCAAGCGGGCTGAGCGTTCCATTGATGGCGATGAGATTGACATTGGTGGGACTTGCCAGCATGACGACAGCGCCCTCGACATTGGCATGCTCGAAGCGTATCCACACATCTGTGCGGCCCAGGTTTGAAGGGTCATGAACGGATTGCGATGTGACCATATGCTTCCAGCCGTGGTCGTGGTACTGCTGGCGGACTGCTTCGAGGTTTCTGGGATCGTAGAGCCCTGGCACAGAAAATTTGTAGCAATGCACCGAGATGCCGTTCAGCTTGGCGACCACGCGGCGCGTATCTTCATCCTCGATAAAGTTGTTGGCCAGCGCCAGCATCGTGCGATCGAAGGTGAAGTCGGTGCGGAAGGACGCATGCTGGCTCACCGCGTCCATGTTGCGTGGGATCCAATACTCGTCCTGTTGTGCGCGAGCGGTAGCGCAGGGCAGCGCTAGAACAGATACCATCAAAGCGGAGATGAGTTGGCGGGAAAACATGAGACTACTGCATCATCAAACTCTGATTGAGGCAAAAAGTCTTCAGGAAAAATCAAGTATTTGCTTCTGGAAGGCTTCACTAGGGTTGGTGAAAGGTTCAACGTCTTGACGACAATTCGATAAACTATCCTTTTCGAGTGACTTGCGAGTTTCTATGACTGAACGGCTTTATTATTTCAATTCGCATTTGCAAAACTTTTCTTCGACCGTGACGGACATACGCGAGCTTTCGCGGACGGATGGGCAATCTGTCTGGCAGGTTGCGCTCGCCCGCACGGCTTTTTATCCCACAAGCGGAGGCCAGCCGCACGACATCGGCGTTTTGTCGGCAACCGCGCGCAGTGGAGCTGTGCTGGAAATTCCTGTTGTAGCTGTCGAGGAAGACGAGCATGGCGAGGTGTGGCACCAGACGCTGAAGCCGCTGGCAGCCGGGACGGAAGTCAATGGGGGAATTGACTGGCCGCGCAGGTTGGATCATATGCAGCAGCACTCCGGGCAGCATCTGTTGTCCGCTGTGTTTGCGCGTGAACTGCGTGCGCTCACCGTGTCCTTTCACCTGGGTGAGGCATCGTCCACTATTGATCTCGCCGTAGACTCACTTGCGCATCACAGTCTGGAACGAGTGGAGTGCATCGCAAACGAGTTGATTGCGGAAGATCGAGTTGTGACCGTGCGTACAGTCGATCGCCGCGAAGCGGACGCCCTGCTTGCTGCAGGCACGTTGCGTAAACTGCCGGAGCGCGAGGGAACGATTCGCCTCATCGAGATTGCCGACTACGATCTGAATGCATGCGGCGGCACGCATGTGTGCTCGCTAGGAGAGATTGGTGGATTGTTGATTCGTAGTGTCGAGCGTGCCCGGCAGGGGGTACGAGTTGAGTTCGTCTGTGGATTGCGCGCCGTAGCCACGGCCCGGCAGGACTTTACAGCTCTTACGCGCAGTGCATCTTTACTCTCGACGGCGCGGACCGAGGTGCCTGCAGGAATCGAACGGATTCTCTCAGACTCAAAGTCTGCCGCGAAAGAGCGGCACAAGCTGCGCGAGGAACTTGCAACGTATCACGCAGCCAGACTGGCGGTAGAAGAGCAGATTGCCGATCATTTGCGTATTGTGCGTAGAGTTTTTGCTGACCGTGACGCCGAGTATGTAAAATTGTTGGCCTCGCGGCTGGTCGCGTCCGTGCCGCAGACGGTAGGTTTGCTGGTGTCGACGCATCAGGAGCCTGCATTCGTGGTATTGGCGCGCAGCGGCGATCTGGAATTCCATGCCGGCAATCTTTTGAAGGAAGCTCTTGCCCATCTGGGATTGCGTGGCGGCGGTTCAGCCGATTTAGCGCAGGGGCAGGTTCCTCTGCAGCAAACAGAGGTTCTGCTCGACGCAATTGGCGGCTCTGTGCGCAGCGCGACGGGGCAGACAATTGAGCATGCGTGAGCTTTGCGAATTGAGAAGGCGCTGTTAAACTGAAGGAAGTAATTCCCGCCTGAAATTGGGGCTATAGCTCAGCTGGGAGAGCGCCTCGTTCGCAACGAGGAGGTCAGCGGTTCGATCCCGCTTAGCTCCACCAAAATCCAATCAGGTTCTTCGCGATTCTGCCGGTGGCAATTTCGCCAGCCCGGTGTGACCGTATTGAATCGCATCAAGCGCACATCAACGATCTGACGAGCGCTCTCATATTCCGTTGCCGCAAATGGAGTATCCTTGCATGCGTGCGGGGCAATTTTTTTGCCCCGGTTGACGAGGAGTGAAAATGAGATATCTATCGAAAGTGATGTTGTTTACGGCTGCAGCGGCGTGGAGCATTGTGCCCGTGATGGCACAGAGCAAGGCTCCCAAGCAACTCAAGGTCGAGTTGAAGACCGCAGACGGAAAAGATGCGGGCACTGCGACGCTGTCTCAGAAGAAATCGGGTGTCGAGGTCAGGGTGGCGCTTGAGAATCTGCCTCCCGGCGAGCATGCGATTCACGTCCATCAGGACGCGAAGTGCGATCCGCCAGATTTCAAATCGGCTGGGGGACACTTCAACCCGGCGGGCAAAAAGCATGGCATCAAAAACCCGGATGGGCATCACAACGGCGATCTGCCTTTGAACCTGACGGTAGGCGCTGATGGCAAAGTGAAGAAGAGCTTTCTCGCTCCGGATATTACGCTTGATCCGAGTGCATCCAATTCAGTCTTCGCAAATGGTGGAACATCGCTTGTTGTGCATGAGAAGGCTGACGACATGATGAGCGATCCGGCTGGAAATGCGGGAGCGCGTATCGCCTGTGGTGTGATTACGCCGCCCTCGATGTAAAGCAATCCAGTGATACACATGAAGGGCAGACCTGGGTCTGCCCTTTGTATTTAGCGGTGACCGAGATCTTTGGACATGGTGATGAAGTGGGCCTCTTGTGTAAAGACCTGTCCAGCTGCGACTGAGAGATCTTCGGTGCCGGTGACCTCATAACCGAATTTTCCATAGATGACAGGAAGCTCTTCACGCAGATTGACCACGCGCAGATCCATAAAACGGCAGCCGGACTCGCGCGCGAATTCTTCGGCAGCCGCAGTAAGACGTGTGCCGATGCCGGAGCGCTGGCGCTCTGGATTGATCGACAAAAGCCCCAGATACGCGCGCTCGCCACGCAACTCGACATATGCGGTGCCCTCGATTCTGCCACCTTCTTCGAGCACAAGGAACCGCCCTTTTTCAAAAAGATGCTGCGCCTCAGCGGCAGTGATGCGGTCGCTCGCCTTGAAGAAAAACTCGACAGAAAAAGCCTGGTTGATCAATCCGGTTATAACAGGCAGATCGGCTGCCTCGGCGAAACGTAGTTCCATATTTTCAGTATCTCAAAGTGATCGGCATTACAGAGGGGCTCCCGCCATTCTGTACGGGGAGCAGTTAGCAATAGAGCCAGTTAATTTCTGATGGCAGATGGAACCTGGTCGCGGTACAAATGCGTAACAGCAATCAGGGCAGTGCGGAGTCTTGTCTTCGAGGTAAAGGCCATGAATACCTTTCTCCAGGATTTGCGCTATGCGGCGCGACAGTTGTGGAAGCATCCCGCATTTACAGTGACTGCGGTTCTGACGCTGGCATTGGGCATTGGTGCAAATACGGCGATTTTTACCGTCGTGCAGTCGATTCTGCTGGCGCCGTTGCCTTATGTGGACGCCAGCCGGATCATGGCGCTCGATACCCACTGGATGGACACCGGGCGCATGCATAGCCGCGTGACCGGGCCGGATGCTGTTGATGTGCAGAAGCAGGCGCACAGTTTGGAGGCGGTGAGCCTGTATGAAGGCTACGAGACAGGCATACAGCTACGCGATCATGCTGTCTTTACCGGGTTTGCAGCGGTTGATGGAAACTTTGTCCGCGTCTTCGGACTGACACCGATAGCTGGACGTGTTTTTACCGGCTCGGAGGCAGGCAACGCTGCGCTGGTGAGCGAGCGGTTTGCCCACGATAATTTTGGCAGCGTGCAGGCGGCTCTGGGGCAGACGTTGCATTTTGAAAACAAGCCGGTCCAGATTACCGGCGTTCTGCCATCGTCCTTCAATTTTCCCGACAAGACGCAGGTGTGGATAGAGTATCTCTTTCATCCGGAAACGGAAGACCGGACATCATTCAATTACAAGGCTGTGGCGAAGCTGCGCTCCGGAGTTTCGGTTGAGGCGGCACAAGCGGAGTTGACGACGATCTCACAGCGGCTTAAGGTGGCTTATCCGGATGCGAATAAGAACAAGCAGATGACGGTGGTGCCACTACAGGAAGAGCTGACGGGCAAGGCGCGTCCGATGCTGCTGCTTCTCCTGGGGGCGGTGGGCATCATTCTGCTGATTGCCTGCGTGAATGTGACGCACCTGGAGCTTGCGCGGTCAATCGAACGGCAGCGTGAGCTGGCAGTACGGACAGCGCTCGGCGCCTCACGCTGGCAGTTGCGGCAGCTGGTGATGGCCGAGAGTCTGTTGATTTCGCTGGCTGGCGGTCTATGCGGCGTGCTGCTGGCGGGGCCAGCGGTGCGGGTTCTGGTGGCGATGGCTCCCGCGGGGCTGCCGCGCGCAACCGAGATTCATCTGAACGGCTGGGTGCTGGCATTTACGCTGGGGCTTTGCCTACTGGCTACAGTTGTCTCGTCGCTGGTTCCGGCGCGCAGAGCGTCGAAGGTCGATCCAGCGGAGGCGCTGAAGCAGGATAGCTCGCGCGGGATGGCGGGGCATAATGCATCGGCTCTGCGCGATGGGCTGGTGGTGGCGGAAATTGCGGCTACGTTTGTGCTGGCGGTGGGCGCCGGTTTGTTGTTGCGCACGCTGATGACGCTGAGCACACGCGACCTCGGATTTCAGACGGCCCGAATGCTGGTAGTGAATGCGGCTGCTCCGGCGCAGACGCATGACGAGCTGAAAGTGACAAGCGATGAACTGAAAGTTGCGCAGCAGTATGACAGTCTCTTAACGCAGCTTGCGGCTTTGCCGGGCGTAGAGCACGTTGGAGGCATCTACGGGCTCCCGACCGCTAGCAGCGGGTCGAATGGCAATTACAGTGTGAAGGGTGGCGTGCCGATGAATTCGGACCATGCTCCCTGGGCGAATTTCAGCGCGATCACTCCGGGATATTTCCAGACGATGGGGATTCCGCTGAAGCTAGGACGCGGTTTCGATGCGCAGGATACGTATGCAGGCCAGCCGGTCGTAGTCATCAGCGAATCGTTGGCGAGGCAGAGCTTTGGCAGCGCGAATCCGATTGGGCGGCAGCTTCAATGCGGTCTTGATCTGGACAGCTTCAACAAATGGGCGACGATCGTCGGCGTGGTGGGAGATGTGAGGCAGGATTCGCCCGCATCTCAGCCCGGGCCGATCCTCTACTTGCCGATTGCGCAGCATCCCTACCGTGCGGCCGAAATGGATCTCGTTCTGCGGACTAAGGTCCCGCCGTTGTCGTTGATGAACACAGTACAGGCGGAGATTATGCATGCGAACTCGCAGATTGCAACGAAGTTCACCACGATGGATGCAATGGTCGGCGAGTCGATTGCAGTAGAACGCTTTCGCTCCGCGCTGATCTCCTCTTTTGCCGGAGTGGGGCTGCTGTTGGCGATGCTGGGCGTTTACGGGACGATGGCGTATTCCGTGGCGCAGCGCACCTTTGAGATTGGGGTGCGCATGGCTTTCGGGGCCGAGAAGACGAAGATTTTACGCATGATTCTCTGGCATGCGGCCAAGCTTTCCTGTTATGGAGTTGTGCTGGGGCTGGTGCTGAGCCTTGCGCTGACGCGGCTGATTTCGAGCATGCTGGTCGGGGTGAGTGCATTTGATCCGGTGAGCTTGTCAATTGCTGTTGCGTTGTTGATGGTGACGGCGGCGGTTGCGGCGCTGGCTCCGGCATGGCGGGCAGCGCAGGTGGATCCGATGGTAGCGCTGCGCGCGGAGTAGCGGAATATTTCAGGGCCGAAGCCTATAGACCGGCCCATTATCGCTGAGATTCTTCGCTTTGCTCAGAATGACGATCCGTATCTCATAGCCCTTTGTTAAGGAGCCTTACTGTCGTGGGCTCCGCCTTTATTGCGACTGCCTGCTTTGATTTCCTTATAGATTTGCAGCTCGCGGTTCGCGTCATCGGTGCGGCCTGCGCGGCGGTAGGCGAGTTGCAATTGATAGTGCGCATAGTCATAGGCGGGGTCGAGTTTCGTCGCAGTCTCAAGGTACGGAATTGATTCGGCGACGTTGCCATCTTCCAGCAGCGCTTTTCCTAATTGGTACTCTGCCTCCGAGTATTTTGGCGACTCTACGATGACAGACCGCAAGATCGTGAGCGCCTCTACTCTTCCAGAAGTTTCCAGCAGTGCGTAAGCGAGATTGTATTTGGCGTCTACGTCGTCCGGATTCAGATTCAGCTCTGAGCGAAGTTCGGGGATGGCCTCGGTCGGACGGCCCATGTGGATCAACGTTGCCCCTGTTTCGTAATGAATATTGAGCATGGCTGGATTCTGCGCGGAAATTGCTCGCAGGCAGGGAAGCGCATGCTCGTAGTTTTCTGTCGCGGTGTAGAGCTTGCAGACGAGCAGGTGCACATCCGGAGGCAGGTCGCGCCCGGCGAGGTTATCGGCAATTTCATTGGCATGCTGCTGCTGGCTGGTTTGCGAAAGCGAATAGGCCCAGGCGAAGGCAGAGCGCGGGTCCTGCATGGCGAGATCGCCGATAGGGGCAAACTGGTTCGCTGCTTCGGGAAACTTCTCGATCGTGAAGAGCGACATGGCGAGCATGAGGCGTGATCGCTGATCTTCAGGATTGGCGGCGACGACAGACTGTAGGGCTCGGGCGCTTTCCGCATAGTCTTCGAGCCGATAAGCGGCAGTACCGAGGTTGCGCATTACGCCTGGAGTCGCTGCATCCCACTTTTCCGCCTGCTGGAAGTGGGCGAGCGCCGGTTGATATTGTTGCTGGCGCGCCTCGGCGGTGCCCCAATCATTGAAGCTGGTGCTGAGAATCTGGCGAAGCTGCTGCTCGCGGACCTGCAACTGCGCGGTCTTTGTAGCGGATAAACCCGGCTGCTTTCGCGCCGCCGTCACCATCGACATCTGTTGCGTGGCAAGGGTGATCAGCTTCTCTGAAGAGGTGGCCACCGCGCCGGGATCGCCGGTACTTTTGGCTGCCTGCTGGACATCAAGGAGCTGTTGCAGCTGCCGGGTGGGAGTATCGGCCGCCTGCTGCGCGGAGACGGTGAAGGCGAGGATCAGGAGGCATCCCCCCCCTCCCCCTCGAATTGCTAAATTCCTGAAAACACTCATGATAGATCGCGAGGATCTGCCCAATATCGCTGTAAATTCGTGATTCCACCGTATTTATTGATAAATTGCCTGGAATCAATCATATGTGGATTTCCTCGGCGCCTATTCCGAAGACAATCTGGAAGAACTTGGGTAAAATTGCCCCTATTTCTATTTTAGCGAAGGCAGACAAGAAAACTGCCAATTTCATCAAGGCATTTTTCTTTTAAATTCAATCGCTTAGAAGGAATTTTCGATTCAAGGGCTTGACAGGCGAAGTCCGGACGATCGCGAGGACAAAGAGAAAGGGCAGGCCATAGCCTGCCCTTTCCGCTGGGTTGGAGTTAGAAGTTGAAGTGCAACCCGTACTGGATCTGACGGGCATTGCCGATCAGAGCGCTCGAGGTGCCGAATCCAGGCTGAAGATCCTGAGCCGACACAACGTTGTTGGTGGCACTGCAAGGTGTGTAAAGCGAGTGGCCGGTGCTTGCATCCGTTCCAACCGCCGGGCCGCAGTTGATGGCCGAAATCGGCGAGCCCTGCCCGAGTGAGCCGGGGTTGAAGTTGGGGTGGTTGAGGAGGTTGAAGAAGTCAAGATTGAACTTGATCGTCAACTTCTCGTGGAAGGCCCAGTTCTTGTCTACGGAAAAGTCCGTGTTGTTGTAGTTTGGGCCGCCGACAAAACCGCGAGGCGCCATGTTGGTTGGAATGGTGCCGAGTGTATAGCCAATCAATGTAAAGGCACCCGGATTGATGATGGTGTTGGCGTGTCTTCCGTTGACGGGGCTCTGACCGGTCAGCAAAGGACGCAGGTTATTACTTCCCCCGCTCAGCCCAATCATGTCCAGCTGTCCACTCTGATTCAACTGGCTGGTGTAAGGCTTAGGATTCGCTGTTCCGATCGTGGCTGGATCGATAGCCAGATTGTTTTCGTGCGCACCCTGAAAGATGGAGAAGTTGTTGCCATTCTGTGAAGAGATGATACCTGCCAGTTCCCAACCACCCAGGACGCCGCGTTCTAACATGTTTGCGCCCTGTAGCTTCGGCAGGAACCAGGTAGCGTTGGCCACGAACATATTCGGCCGGTTGACATCAGAGGTGCCGTAATCCAGGCGGGGATTCCCAAAATATGTGCGGGCCTGGTTGCCGATGCCGCCGCTGGAGTCATCGGTGGTGACGTCGCCAAGAGCATGCGACCAGGTATAGGCGGCGCCCAGTTGCAGGGCATCGCTGATACGGCTGTGCACGACGACCTGAAATCCGTTGTAGTTGGAGGTGCCGCCGTGATCCCAGTAAGTGAGTGTACCGTTATTGCCACCCGCCGGATAGGGGCGGAGCATGTTGACATCGCTGCTGTCGGCAAAGGTGGCGGTGACCCAGTTTGCCGGTGCGATGGAGTTGACGTCGTAGACGCTGGTGAGATGAATCCCACGGTTGCCAACGTAGCCAATCTGGAATGTGGTGTTCTGGCCAATGGCCTGCTGCACAGTGAAGTTCCATTGCCAGGAGTTGGGAAGAATTGCGCTTGGATTTTCACCACCGGAAGGGCTGGCGGTGCCGGAGAGGCTGGATGGCGTTGCGCCGCCCAGCGTACGCGCATAGTTATTCGTGGTCAATGCAAACGGGGCATTCGACACCAGCGTATAGCGGGAAACGCGCTCACGCTGGTAGAACTGACCGACACCAGCGCGGATAACGGTCTTTCCGGTAGCAAATGGGTCCCAGATGACGCCGAGGCGCGGGGCGAAGTTGTGATACCCATTCTTTACGAGTGCGCGATCCGGTCCAGGAGTGCCACTGCTGAAGTGGGTGCCGAATTGCGCGTTGGCAGCGCCGCAGGGGTCTTTGCCAGGTGCGACCCAGAGACCGTTACAGGCGTCACTCGGCGACTTGGTTGGATCATACAGCTGCGGTTGGAAGCTGGTGATCTGGTCGTTGGGCTGGTACGGGGCGAGCAGCAGCGAATAGCGAACGCCATAGCTCAATGTGAGATGCGGTGTGGTCTTCCAGGTATCGCCGGCATAGAACTCATAATCGCGCCAAGCCAGCTGCGCACGGATGTTGGTAGAGGTTTCGTTGATGTTGAAGATATTGCCAGTCAGCTCCAGGTTGGCCAGGGTATCGTTCGTCTCGATGCCGCCCGCATTGGTGGCAACGCTGCCGTTGCTGGGCCGCTCACCGGTGCTGCTGTTCACATCTTCATCTTTACTGTTGAAGCCGAGGAAAGCACCGAACTTAAAGCTGTGCTGCCCTTTGATCCAGGAGATATCGTCGCGACCGCTATAGATATCCAGTTGGTTTTGCCAGGGAGCCTGCAGGCTGAGGGCTCCACCGTATGAGCCGAAGTTGATGCCGGGGACCCCTTGTTGGCTGTGCTTCAATGTTTCGGGATAAAGTGTTGGAACAGCTGCCGTTACCTGCGAGAGCAGGCCCGGATCTGTGCCGCCTGCGGTGATGACGATGCGGTTGTTTGAATAGTTGAATGCAGCGTCATTGACAAGAGTGCTGCTGAGGGTCGAGGTCCAATGCCCGGTGAGCGATTTGGACGGCTGGGCCCAGCTGCTGTTCAGAGCGGGAAACACCGTGTCGCCCCAATAGCCAGCGTTGAAGGCCGGATTGCTCCAGGTGTCCTGGGTATAGCGGCCCATGATGTGGTTCGAGTGGTTGAGGTCATAATCGCCGCGGACATTCTCTTGCCGCCAGAAGAGACCGGTGGGCAGAGATGCGGACCAGTTTTGACCGTTGGAATTGAGTGCTCCATTCTGTGTGGTCGGCAGCGGGAGCACCTGCAGCAGTGTTGCCGTGGAAGGGTCGACAGCATTCAGAGTGTGCGGTCCGGACAATCCAGTGGCAGGTACGCTGCTGAAATCAGGCAGGCCTGAAGTATTGCAACCAAGTGTCGAGAAATCACCGCCGCGCTCCGCAGCTGTTGGTACGCAGGAGCTGACCTGACGGCCCTTGATTTCGTGGTTCCACTCCTCGCTCCAGAAGAAGAAGAGTTTGTCCTTCTTGATAGGACCGCCGACGGAGTAGCCCCAATCGTTCCGGCGCTCTTTAGCCTTGCCGTTGAGCGGTAGTCCCGTGCCTGCGGTAGGTGCGGTGAAAAAGTCGTAGGTGTCGAGCGCATCGTTGCGTCCGTTATAGAAGGCGCTGCCGTGGAAGGCGTTGCTTCCGCTGCGGGTGACGATGCTGATGATGCCGCCGGAAGCCTGGCCATATTCTGGGCCGTAGCTGTTGAGCAGCATCTTGAACTCGGCGATGGCCTCGTTCGAGGGGTAGATCAAAATCGTGCGGTTCGATCCGACGTCGTTGTTGTTGACGCCATCAACAAGGAAGAGATTGTTGGTGGTGGGGTTGCCGTTGACGGACATGTCGACGCCGCCATTGAGACCCTTGCCGGTGTTCTGAAAGTTGTTTGCCGCTGAGACGCCGGGCTGCAGCTGTGTGAGTTCGACGAAGTTGCGTCCGTTAAGAGGTAGCTCCTTCACCTGGCGGCCATCGACGATTTCACCCAGAGCGGCGCTGTCAGTCTGCACCTGGATGGCGTTGGCCTGTACGGTGACCGACTCACTGACACTGCCGAGCTCAAGTTGTGCATTGACATTGGTTGTGGTGGCGACGTGAACAACGACGTTCTTGGTAACGGACTCCTTGAAGTTCGGCGCCTTTACGTCCACCTGGTATGTGGATTCGGGAAGCTCAGCTACGGTGTAGCTGCCTTGGGTGTCAGTATCTACGGTGTAAACTTTGCCGGTCGCTGTATTCGTGACGATTACAGGTGCGCTGGGCACTGCTGCGCCCGATGTATCTGTTACCGTACCGCTGATGGTGCCGGTGATTTTCTGTGCGTATGCCGGATTCCACAGCAAAAGCGCTGCCGCGAATCCGATCAGCACAAGCAAAATGCCTGATCGTTTCATGCTCCTGATTGCCTCCTGAAGTTTGTTCCCATAGAGCGGCGCCACCGCGAGGAAGGCGCCCTCTAAGTTGTTAACCTGTATATACTTGTCGACTGCTTTATGGTGCCAGTTTTACCGTGTAAGCAATGCAGAAAATCATTCGTAAAAAAATGTCTCGAATATCAAAAACCTATTTAGTAAACGGTTTGAGCATGACACCGCAGATGTCAATGACTCGCGTTGACTATTAGGCTTGTTGGAGTTTTCGCTTGTCAAGCTTTGAATTCATCTGGGAGTCAAAATTGTCAGCAGAGTGGCTCGTTCATGAGGCGAAATAGCTGAAATAAATCGATTAAGTCTGAGTTTTATATTTCTTTGCATGTGCTCGAAATGATTGATTTGCAAGCGTTTTCATGGCTGCGAAGCGTCATCCGGCTTTCTTTTAGTGCGCGAGATATACCCGTACTTAAACGTTTGATCGATAATTTTTCTTTGTCATAGCATGTTGAGGCCTGGGACCCGTGCAGGGTCCTGATCCGGTTCGAAGCGTTGTGTTGATCTGCGGCTGATTTCGACGCTGGGCTGCCTTGCTTACAGTTGATTTCTTAATAGATGTTCTCTGGGCATGGGTTTGAGTTTCGCCCATGAAAATCTAGTGCTTTGCTGGACGGATCTTTTCCGGAGCAACGATTCCAGAGCCTTCGAGGACGGCATAAAAGTGGTCGGCAGCTACATTGGTGAGCTTTTCGATCGCGCCTGACGGCCACCTGATTTCGACGGAGTCGATGCGACCCGCTTGTGCCAGCCCGAAATGCAGGCGCAGATCGTTTTGGGAGAGATAGCCGCCGCCGCTGCGGACCTCATCGGTCTGCGTCATGCCTCCCGCGACGACAGTGATGCGCGCGCCCAGTGCCAGGCGATTGCTCTTTGTCCCGGCCAGCTCGAAGCTGACCCAATGCGTGCCGGGGTTGCCGTTGTTGTGGAGAATCATCGGTGAGCCATCGATGTCAGAGACGACGAGGTCGACATTGCCATCGTTATCGAGATCGGCGACGGCGAGACCACGGCTGACACGCGGTTCTTCGATCGCGGACCCGGCTTGCTGGCCCGCATCGCAGAAGGTGCCATTGCGCTCGTTCATGAAGAGATTTTTCGGCTGGCGATAACGTGCGCCCGAGGGCAGTGAGTCCACCTGTGGATAAACTTGGCCATTCACCGCGACGAGGTCCTCCCACCCGTCATTATCGAGGTCGACGAAGGCGTCTCCCCATTTCACCCAGGGGAGCGTGGCGAGTCCTACACCGGCTTCGTAAGAGACCTCGCGGAAGTCGTAGTTGCCGTTGTTCTGGTAGAGAACGTTGTTCTCGTCGACAAAATTGGTGACATAAATCGAGAAGCGGCCGGTGTGGTTGTAGTCGGCGATGGCAACGCCCATCGAGCCTTGCTCTGAGCCGTCGGCGCTGACGGCCGTGCCCGATTCGAGACCAACTTCCGTGAACTTGCCGTTGCCTTCATTCTTGTAGAGGAAGTTCGGAGTCGAATCGTTGGCGACATAGATATCGGGACGTCCGGTGTTGTTGAAGTCGGACCAGACGACGCCCAGTCCGTAGTACCCGCCGGGATCGTCGACGCCCGCGGCCTTGGACACGTCAGTAAATGTGCCCTCGCCGTTGTTATGAAAGAGCGCATCTCCTGCGCCCTTCAGTCCGCGCGGGCCGCACTGTACGTCGATGCCGCGATATTTGCAGGTGGGGCTTTTGCCGAAGCCGGGCAGGTCGGTCAGTTTGAAGTCGACGTAATTTGTAACCATAAGGTCGACAAATCCGTCGCCATCGTAATCTCCGAATGCGGCTCCTGTAGACCAGCGACCATCGGCGACGCCAGCTTGTTTGGTCACATCGGTAAATGTGCCGTTGCCATTGTTGCGATAGAGGACGTTGCCGCCGAGGCAGGTGACATAGATATCAGGCCAGCCGTCGTTGTTATAGTCGCCGACTGCGCCGCCCATGGCGAAGCAGGGAGTACCGATGCCGGCTTTTGCGGTCACGTCGGTGAAGGTGCCGTCATGGTTGTTGTGATACAGCGCACTGTGCGCCTTCTCGCCTTTGAGCGCCATGTCGACGGTGGGCGCATTCGTGAAATAGATATCGGGCCATCCGTCGCGGTCGTAGTCGACGATCAAGACGCCGCCACTCATCGATTCGACGATATATTTCTTTTCCGGAGCCGCAAGGTGAGTGAAATCGATGCCTGACTTCTTTGTCACATCGACAAGTTGAGGCACCTTGCGGTCCTTGCATATCCGTGTTTTCGCGCCTGCAGGCGGTGGGGAAGCGGGGCTATGCGCCTGTGCAAAGGCGTTGCACGCGAGAATGCCCTGCAGAAGGCATGCCGCAAGTTTACGCAGGCAGCTGCGGCGGGAACGAGGCCATGATCTGCGTGGTGATTTGCGCTTCGTAGAAGGGAATGACGTTGTGACGAGGTTCTGCTGGATAGGCACCTGAAGTTCCTGTTGCTTAGCCGAGTGGGCGCGCTCCATTGTAACGTGCCCGGCCAATGTCCCATCTCTTTGGTTCGAGTTGGAGCGTTCTCCATGCTTAATGCGGTAGAACGGTTCGGCATGCCAGAGAAAAATCTTTCGGTGCAGCGCGTTCTGGTGTAAAAAGGTGAGAATTTCAACACCACTCACACACATTTCTTCTACATGAAAATTAGTTAAGCGGTTGATGGAAACGATCCCAACTCGGCTCAAGTGTATCGGAGCCGAGAAAAACAGCAGGGACTTTACTTTCGTAGCAAATGATTTTGAGGAGACCGGATGCGATTGACTCGTGCGTTGTTTGTAGTGTCGATTTCGATAATGTGTAGCTCGCTCCTTGCATTCAGCCAGGCGACTACTTCTTTACGCGGCCACGTGACAGACATGAGTGGGGCCGTGGTGCCAGGAGTCCAGGTGAAACTGACGCTCACTGCGACGGGCGCAACACGCCAGGGCGTAACGGACGCGAGCGGCGAGTATCAATTTCTGCAGCTTGCCCCCGGGCAATATGCGCTGACGGTAAGCGGCGAAGGCTTTACCACTACGGAAAAGACAGGCATGAACCTGCTGGTAGGTCAGCCCGCTACGATGGATGTTGCATTAACCGTGGCCTCGGTGACGCAACAGGTGATCGTAAGTACGAATGTCCAGCCGGATCTGAACACGACCGACGCCACCCTGGGCAATGCATTTGCCGAGAAACAGATTCAGTCGTTGCCGATTGAAGGCCGCAATGTGCCGGACTTGTTAAGCCTGCAGCCGGGTGTGACCTATCTTGGCCGCACCGACGACAACAACGGGACGAACGCGGTGGGCAACAACACAACCGATTCGCGCAGCGGATCAGTGAACGGCGGACGCAGCGACCAGACCAACATCACGCTCGATGGCGTGGACGTGAACGACATCAACAATGGCTATGCCTTCACCAGTGTGCTGCGGGTAACGCAGGATTCGGTGGGCGAATTTCGCGTCACGACCAGCAATCCCGATGCGCAGGAGGGGCGTTCATCGGGTGCGCAGATCGGCCTCATCACCAAGGGCGGCACGAATCAGATTCATGGCGCGGTGTATGAATACAACCGCAGCAACCTGTTTGAGGCAAACGATTTTTTCATCAAGCAGCAGCAGATTGCCGCAGGCGAGCCGAATACGCCGCCGAAGTTGATCCGGAATGTCTTTGGTGCGGCTGTAGGCGGACCCATCAAGCATGATCGTATTTTCTACTTCCTGAACTATGAGGGCAGACGCGATACCGAAGGGCAAAGTGTAAACGGTGGAAGGGTACCGCTGCCCAGTTTTCGCGCAGGCAATATTCAATATCAAGCGGCAGACGGCTCGGTCTTCAATCTAACGCCGGGACAGATTCAAAGCATGGACCCGCAGGGTATCGGCGTAAACAAGAACATTCAGGAGATTTTTTCGCAGTATCCGCAGGCCAACGATCCGACACAAGGCGATACGCTGAATACGGCCGGCTACCGTTTCCCGTACACACTGCATCGCAGCTACGACACATATATTGCCCGTTTCGATTGGAATATCACGCATAACGGCAATCACAGCATCTTCTGGCGGGGCAATTTGCAGAACGACGATGAGCCGACCGCACCTGCATTTCCCGGGCAGCCGCCATCGATGTCCACACTTACCAACAGCAAGGGATTTGCGGTTGGATATTCAGCGGTCATCACGCCGAATATCGTCAATTCGCTTCGTTATGGCTTGACGAGGCAGGGCGTAGACAATGCCGGTATTTCCAACCAGCCGGAGGTGATTCTGGCAGCGGTTGACCAGCCGCAATCCTTCTCGCGCAGCACGGCCGACATCATTCCGGTGCAGAACCTGGTCGATGATCTTTCCTGGACGAAGCACGATCACAGTCTGCAATTCGGCGCGAACATTCGCTTTATCGACGACCAGAGATCGAGCACAGCGAATTCGTTTCCCGATGGCCAGATGAACCAGGGATGGCTCTCGAATGGTTCAACGGTTGCAGGGAATGGCGGTCCGTTCGATCCGGCAGCGTCTGGATATCCGGCGGTCAGCCAGCCCTTTGTGAATAACTACAACTCTGCGTTGCTTGGGTTGGTGGGAATCATTACGGAAGGGGATGCTATCTACAACTACACCAAGCAGGGTACGGCGCTGCCGCTAGGGACAACCATCAAACGCGACTACCGCTGGAATGAATACGAATTTTATGCGCAGGACTCATGGAAAGCGCTGAAGAACCTTACCCTCACGTATGGACTGCGCTGGTCGCTGCTGCAGCCTCCGGCAGAAACAAGCGGCACGCAGGTAGGAACCTGCAAAATTACCGCGGGTGCCTGTAAGCCGTTTTCGCTTACTGATTACTACGAGCAAAGTGCGCAGCAGGCCGTGCAGGGCGGCGCGGCGAATGCAGTCGGTGAGGTGGCCTTCGATTTGAATGGCCGCTATAACGGGCGTTCGGATTTCTGGAACATGGAGAAGAACAACATCGGTCCGCGCATCGCACTGGCTTATTCACCTTCTCCGCAGGACGGTTTCTGGTACAAGATTTTTGGCGACAACAAGAGCAGCATCCGTGCCGGATATTCGCTCGTTTATGACCACTTCGGTGCCGCTACGATAAATACTTTTGACACGAGCGGCTCCTTCGGTTTGTCTACCAACCTATCGAACGCTCCAGGCACAGCGAATATTGCAACGGCCCCGCGCTTCACCGACCTCTATACGATTCCGTCGAGCATATTGCCTGCAGCGCCTCCGGGCGGATTTCCCGCGATCCCCAGCCCAACGCAGTTCGCCATCAGTTGGGGATTGGACGAGAAGATTAAAACGCCCTATTCCCATCTAATTGATTTCTCGATTCAGCGAGAGTTGCGCAACGGCTCTTCCCTGGAAGTTTCTTATGTGGGACGGCTTGCTCATCGCTTGCTGGCACAGGAAGACGTGGCCATGCCGATCAACCTCAGTGCTGCCGGGACAAACTATTTTGGACCGGCCGCGCAGCTTGCAAAACTGGGGCGCGCGCAGGTTCCGGTCAGCTCAGTGCAGCCGATTCCGTACTGGGAGCAGGTCTTTCCCGCGCTGGACGGAGTGGATCTTGGGTATGGCTTCGGGCCGGCGACGGCGACGCAAAACGTCTACCAGCTCTTTGAACAGAACCGCTACAACGAGACGTATGCCTTGTTTGAGCTCGATGCGCCCGATTCGCTCAGCGGGGCAGGCGTGAACCCGAATGGCACCTATCCGTCGTTCCGCTTCTATCATGACCAATATTCGGCGCTTTATGCGTGGCGCTCCATCGGCACCTCGAACTATCACGCACTCGAGGTTGTCTACCGTCAGCAATTTGGAGCAGGACTGGAGGCAGACTTCAATTACACATTTTCAAAGTCCATGGATGTTACTTCGCAGGCGGAGCGCCTCGCTACATCTGGCAGCACAAACTATGCGCAGATCATAAACACCTGGGAGCCCAACCAGCTTTATGGAGTCTCCGATTACGATGTGCGGCACCAGATCAATGCGAACTACATCTGGGAACTGCCGATTGGGCGCGGGCGTCACTTCCTATCCTCGGCCGGCCGCGTGACCGATTTGTTGATCGGCGGATGGCAGACGACAGGAATCATTCGCTGGACCAGCGGATTTCCCTTCCTGGTGAATAACGGAGCTTATTATCCGACGAACTGGGATATCCAGGGATTTGCGACGCAGGTGTCGAAGATTCCTGCGCGCGCGGCGAAGCGAGGAAAGCTGACGCAGCGCTTTGCCGATCCGCAGGCTGTATTTAACTCGTTTGACTTCACGCTGCCGGGCGGTTCAGGTACGCGGAATCCGCTACGCGGCGATGGCTACTACAGCTGGGACACTGGCCTGAACAAGACGTTCTCCATCACGGAGCGGGTGAAGCTGCAGTTCCGCTGGGAGACGTTCAACGTGACGAACAGCGTGCGTTTCGACTCACACTCCATTAATTCAACGCTCGACAATGGTCCGAATTTCGGTCAGGCCAATACTTTGCTGACGAACAAACGTCTTGCCCAATTTGCTGGGCGGGTCGAGTTTTAACGAGTTCCCTTTGGAGCTATAGACCGGCCGTTATTCTGACGACCGTAGGGAGAGCCTGTCCTGAGCGAAGCCGAAGGAAAGAATCTCAGCGATGTAGCTAAGTCAACATCGCTGAGATTCTTCACTGCGCTCAGAATGACGGCTCGTCGGGTGCCGTTATTAGACAATTTATGCATCGAGTGGGTCGGGCGATGGATGTTTACCCAGGCGTCATGTGAATCTGCATCCTATCTTCTTTGCCCGTTTGTGGCCTTTGCTCCCGTTTGTGGCCTTTGCTCCCGTTTGTTGTGCTTTTAACCTGTCCGTCGTATGTTGGCAGGTCGACGTCTTCATGCGTTATGGCGGTCAGCTATCTTGATTGACCGCTTGCCATCTACCTAACTCCAAGGAGGATGCACCCGTGAGCGAACCCCTTTCGCCTGAGCTTCTAAACAAGATGAACGCCTATTGGCGGGCAGCCAACTATCTGTCAGTCGGGCAAATTTATCTGCAAGAGAATCCGCTTCTTGAGCGCCCTCTTTCAATGGAAGACATCAAGCCCCGGCTGCTGGGACACTGGGGCACGACGCCTGGACTCAACTTTCTCTATGTGCACCTGAATCGCATCATTACCAAGAACAACGTCAACATGATCTACGTGATCGGGCCGGGTCACGGCGGCCCTGGCATTGTAGCGAACACCTATCTTGAAGGCTCTTATACCGAAGTCTATCCCCATGTGGAGCAGAGCAAAGACGGTATCAGGCGCCTCTTCCGCCAGTTTTCCTGGCCCTATGGAATTCCCAGCCACGTAGCTCCGGAGACACCCGGGTCGATTCACGAAGGGGGCGAGCTTGGCTACTCGCTGCTGCATGCGTACGGCGCGGCTCTCGACAACCCAGACTTACTGGTCGCCTGCATTGTGGGGGATGGCGAGGCAGAGACAGGCCCTTGCGCGACAAGCTGGCACTCGAATAAATTTCTCAATCCCATTGCCGATGGCGCGGTGCTGCCGATTCTGCATCTGAACGGCTATAAGATTGCCAATCCCACCGTGCTATCGCGGATTCCGCAGAGTGAACTGGAAGCGTTGATGCGGGGATATGGTTACAACCCCTATTTCATTGAAGGCAACGATCCGAGCACCATGCACCAGCAAATGGCTGCATTGCTCGATAAGGTGTACGCGGAAATTCGTGCCATCCAAAAGAAAGCTCGTGACGCAAATGACGCGACCCGTCCTGCATGGCCGATGATCGTTATGCGCACGCCGAAGGGCTGGACCGGGCCCAAAGAAGTGGACGGAAAGCCCGTCGAAGGAACGTGGCGCGCGCATCAGGTTCCATTCTCGACTGTTCATGGTAATCCGGGACATCTGAAGCTGCTCGAAGACTGGATGGCGAGCTACAAGCCGAAAGAACTGTTTGACGAAGAAGGGCGTTTCCGCGATGAATTTGCCGAGATTGCTCCGAAAGGCGGATTGCGCATGGGGATGAATCCTCATGCGAATGGCGGGTTGCTGATGCAACCGCTGGAGCTGCCTGATTTCGCGAACTACGAAGTCAAGACCGCAGCGCCGGGTGCCATCGAGGCGGAGGCGACGCGCGTACTGGGCTATTTTTTGCGTGACGTGATGAAGGCGAATCTCAAGAATAAGAATTTTCGCGTTTTCGGTCCCGATGAAACCGCGTCGAACCGACTCGAGGCGATCTATGAGGTGTCAGAAAAGCGCTGGATCGCGGAGACAATGCCCGTAGACGAGAATCTTGAGCCCGACGGCCGCGTCATGGAAGTGCTGAGCGAGCACATGTGCCAGGGATGGCTCGAAGGCTACCTGCTGACGGGCCGCCATGGATTTTTCTCTTGCTACGAAGCGTTCATTCACATCATCGATTCCATGTTCAACCAGCATGCGAAGTGGCTGAAGGTGACGCGCGACCTACCCTGGCGCAAGCCCATTGCTTCGTTGAACTACCTGCTTAGCTCACATGTCTGGCGTCAGGACCATAACGGATTCAGCCACCAGGATCCGGGCTTCATCGACCATGTTGCTAACAAAAAAGCCGACGTCGTGCGCATCTATCTGCCACCCGATGTGAATACGCTGCTTTCTGTCGGAAGCCACTGCCTGCGCAGCCGGCATTATGTAAATCTGATCATCGCGGGCAAGCAGCCTGCGCCGGTATGGCTCACGATGGAACAGGCGATCCGCCACTGCACGGCAGGATTGGGCATCTGGGAGTGGGCTAGCAATGACGACGGCGATCCGGACGTAGTCATGGCCTGCGCCGGCGACGTGCCTACGCTCGAAACGCTGGCTGCGGTCTCTTTGCTTCGCGAACATATTCCTGACTTGAAGATCCGCGTCGTGAACGTTGTGGACCTGATGACATTGCAACCGATCTCCGAGCACCCGCATGGCTTGCCCGACGAAGATTTCGACCGCATGTTTACGAAAGATAAGCCGGTGATCTTTGCCTTCCACGGCTATCCAACGCTGGTTCATCGACTGACTTACCGCAGGGCGAACCACGACAATATTCACGTGCGCGGCTACAAGGAAGAAGGCACCACGACTACGCCTTTCGATATGTGCGTGCTGAACGACATGGACCGGTTTACCCTGGCACTCGACGCGGTGAGGCGCGTGCCACGGCTTCGCCAACTGACGGATGCGGCGACGCAGAAATTCTCTGAGACACGGCAGCGCCACAAGCTGTACGTCTCGCAATATGGCGAGGATCTGCCGGAAGTCCGCAACTGGAGCTGGGGCGGAAAAGCGAAGGGCGCAACCACCCAGGACACGGGCGGCGACAACGCATGAAGCCGACCTTGGTTATCAACAGCGGCTCATCTTCACTCAAGTTCGGTCTATTCGTCGAACGGGATGGAGATGAGCACGCGCTGGTTCGCGGCAACGCGGATGCGATCGGGAGCGAGCGCGGCCAGCTTGAGATCATAGACGAGCAGGGAAAGACCCTGACGAAGGAATCGCAACGCTTCGACTCACAGAAAGAAGCGCTGACTCACATCACCAAACAGCTGGCAGCATTCAAGTATGAAACCCCAGCCGCGGTGGGGCACCGTATGGTGCACGGCGGCCCGCATCTGGTTACTCATCAGCTCATCACTGATTCTGTGCTCTCAACGCTGCAGAAATCCGTGCACTTTGCACCGCTGCATATCCCGCCGGCGGTGGAGCTTATCCGCCATACAGAGACGCTCTTTCCGCAGGTTCCGCAGTTTGCCTGCTTCGACACAGCCTTTCACCAGACTATGCCGGATGCCGCTTACCGCTTTGCCATTCCGGAGGAGTATTTCGCCAAGGGCGTGCGGCGCTATGGATTTCACGGCCTATCATACGCGTCTATTGTCCATGCGCTCGGCAAGCACCTGCCTGCGAAAGCAGTCGTGGCTCATCTCGGAAGTGGGGCAAGCCTAGTGGCTCTCGCGGATGGCCGATCCGTTGACACCAGCATGGGCATGACGCCAACCGGCGGCATTCCCATGGGCACGCGCACAGGCGACCTCGACCCAGGAGTTTCTCTCTTTCTCATGCGCCACGAAAAACTCGATGCGGATGCGCTTGAATCTCTGCTCAACCATAGCTCCGGACTGACGGCACTTGGCGGCACGAACGATATGCGCAAGTTGCAGACAGCTTCCGATGCAGGAAATCACGATGCACAACTCGCGATTGAAATCTTTTGCCGCTCGATCGCTAAGACGGTTGCGTCGTATGCCGTTGTTTTAGGCGGCCTCGACCTACTCGCTTTCAGCGGTGGCATTGGCGAACACAGTGCAGCCGTACGCGCCAATGTGTGCCGCCGGCTCAATTTTCTAGGGATCGCAGAGGACGCGGAGCGCAATGCCGCGTCCTCTGCCGTCATCTCATTGGACTCGAGCCAGGTAACGATCCGCGTAACGCCAAGCGAAGAAGAAATACAGATCGCGCGGGAGTGCAGAGCGTTGCTTGAGTAACCCCCGCTCTCGCGATCAAATTTTGATAAATATCTTCTTCTTGTAAAGAATCAGCGCCGGAATGAAGCAGACCGCTACATAGGAAAGCGAATAGAGCAGCGATCCAAAGGCCGGGTCCGGAACATGCGCGAAGACGTGTGAATAGATGATCATCCCTAGCGTTTTGTGGTGGAATGTCACATCTCCCAGGATGGGAGAAAGCAATTCCGAGAACACATAGGCTGCAATTGCATTCGAGCCAAAGACAATCCACGGGAAGGTCCAGCCGCGCTTCCACTGCTTGATTTCGATCGCCCAATAGCAGAGCGAGAGCCCGAGTAGAGAGCATCCGGCAGCGAACAGAACATAGGAGCTGGTCCAGAGTTTTTTATTGATCGGAAACCAGTGTCCCCAGATCTTGCCCAGCAGCAGGCCGGCAATTGCGCCGCCGAGCAAGCCCAGAAATTTCGCGTAATTGCTTCTCTTTGTGCGTAGCCAGATCGCGGTCAACATGCCCAGGAGTGCCGTTCCCAGTGCGGGCAGGTTGCTCAAGAGTCCTTCGGGGTCTCGCGTGCCCTCATACAGTCGGCCGGGGAAGATATGGCGGTCGATATAAGCAACCCAGTTGGCGTCTTTATCCAGCAGAGGAATATCGCGCGTTGGCAGCCCGTATCCCGGCACGGGTATCCAGCGCATGATGATCCAGTAGGCGATCAGCGCAGCGATCAGGACCACAATTTTGCTCTTCGCGCCACGATCCCACAGGTAAAGGGCACTCGCAATCAATAGGCAGACCGCGAAGCGCTGCAGCACGCCATAGATGCGCAGAGTAGATAGGTGAAAGAAGGGAAATCCATTCACCACAAGTCCCAGCAGAAACAAAATAATCGAGCGCCGCACAGCGTGCATAAACAGCGACATCTTCGACATGCCCTTGGCTAACCGAGAGTCAGACGAAAAGACCAGCGAGATGCCAGCAACGAAAAGAAATGTAGGAAAGACAAGGTCCGTCGGCGTCCAGCCATTCCATTGCGCATGCTTTAACGGCCAGTACGCAAACCGTTCATTGCCATTATTGTTCACCAGGATCATGAAGGCGATGGTGATGCCGCGAAGCACGTCAAGGGAGACAAGCCGGGTTTGCACACCGGCAATCGAAGGGTTCGTTACTGTTGTAGCCGTCATAGTGGATATGACGGCTACTGTAACTCGTTAAGAGGGATTGTGAAAGTGGGAAACTTCAAGAAGGTTTGAGTGCGGGGTAGCGCGCGTCCAGCAAATCAATATCCAGAATGAGCTGCTGGTAAATATTGTCATTGATCTGGTTCGTCTCCAGCAGTTCTCCCGCGGTATGACGTTCAACATTGCGTGCCGCGCGCGCAATATCCAAGTAGCGTCGTGCCTGCGTGAACACCTCTTCTTTCGAATCTTCCTGCGTGTTTCGCATGAGCGCCAGCCGCCGCCGATAGGTCTTTTCCAGCGCGTCATAAATTTCTTTCTCTTCCGGAGATTTCTCCTTTTCCTCCTCAAGATAGTCAAGTGCAGTCTGGATCATGCGTTCCCGCGCCAGCTGTTCTTCCAGATCAACCGGCGCATTCTGCGCCAGCCCGAGCTTTCGGATAATGACGGGAAGCGTCAGCCCCTGAATGACGAGAGTGACGAGAATTACGCAGAAGGTAAAGAAAATGATGATATTGCGCGCCGGGAAAGGGGTTCCATCTTTGAGCGTCTCGGGCAAGGAAACGGCGGCCGCCAGCGCGATGACGCCGCGCATGCCTCCCCAGGCCACAACGAAGAGCTGGCGGCGCTCAAATGGGACTATCGGCTTGTGAAAAAGCACCTGCTGAAGCTTTTCCGATACCCATGCCACGGGAAAAACCCAGATGAAGCGCAGCAGAATCACGATCAGGCTCACCATCAGGCCGCCTGCGACCAGTTGACCCAGCTTCAACCCCTCGATGCCCGCCATCACGGAGGAAATCTGCAGACCAAGCAGGATAAAGACAACGCCATTCAGAATGAAATCGACGGTGTTCCAGATTGCGGGCGATTCCAGACGTGCGCCAAGAGAGAGCAATTGAGACTGCCGGTGCCCAAGGTAAACTCCGCAAGCTACAGTGGCTATTACTCCCGAGGTACGTAGCCGTTCCGCTGCCAGATAGACCACATAGGGAGTAATCAGAACCATTGTCAATTCAATGGATGCTGCCTCGATATGCTGAATCAGCCGGGAATGCACCCACGCCAGAGCTAGTCCAATTACCAGTCCGCCCAGCGAGAGATAGAGCAACTCTCCCACGGCAACCCGAAACACCGGCGCGTGCCCGGAAAGAATGATGCCCACCGTAAAACTAAGAGCCAGCAATCCGCTAGCATCATTGATCAGGCTCTCGCCCTCCAGGATGTCAACAATGCGCGTGGGAAGCCCCAGCTTGCGGGCAATACTGGTTGCGGCAATAGCGTCGGTGGTGGAAACGACGGCACCGAGCACAAGGCCTGTTCTCCATGTCAGCTGCGGAAAGAAGAAATGCGCGGCAAATCCTACGCCAACGACTGTAAATGCGACCAGCCCAAAGGCCAGCATCAGGATGCTGGTCATGTTTTCGCGAAGATCCCGCCATGAAGAGTTGTGCGCTGCAGCAAAAAGAAGAGGCGGCAACACCACAAGAAATACAAAATCAGGGTGCAGAACAATGTCAGGAACGGGAGGCAGAAAGCTGAGTACCAGGCCGCCCAGCACAAAGACAATGGGATACGGCTGCTCGATCCGCTTCGCTAGAACGGCCAGGCCGATCACAAAGAGTAGCAGAAGCAACATCAACAGTTCGAGATGATGGATATCCAAAGTCATTCGTGTCCCCAAGCTACCAGAATTTTATGAAGTTGTTGCCTGTGTGCAAAGTTCTTCTACCTGCCGTACTACATGCAGAGCGGACCTGAGCTGCCCCATTCCGATCTTCTTTTCAAACTGCTTCTGCATCTGGTCAAAAATGCGGATCGCCTGCATCGCATATTTCCGTCCCAGCGGCTTCAATACAAGCTGAATACTTCGCCCATCTTCAGGATCAATGCGTCGCTTCAACAACCCGCGCGCTTCAAGCGAGGAAATGCAGTTGCTGATATTGCCGCGCCCGGTTGAGAATGTTTCCGCCAAACGAGACGGCTTCACCGCCCGCGGTTCCTCAAATAAAACCGAGACCAACACCAGCGCCTCAAAAAAAGTGATCTCATTCGGTCCGAGTATCCGCAATAACGCAGCATCGAGCTTGCGAGATGCACGGTATATCCCAAAGAGCGGAGACTCCTCCAGAAAAGCTTCAATACGCATGCTTCGAGTCTAGTCGATAGTTCACTCATTGAACTATTCAATTCATGGCTAAACTAGCATTGTGATCTTCTGAAAATGTCTGAATGATGGCTCTCATGAAAATCTTTTGGCCTCTCCTGTATGGCCTTGTATGCGTCAGTCAGGTTTTGGCACAGGAACCACCGCAAGCGGTCACTCCCGCAAAAACAACCGTGGTCGTTCTTGGAAATCCCGCTCCGGTCACACTGGGCGAGTCCAATCGCTCGGTTGTGATCATGGATACGCAGGAGCACCCGCGCGCATTTCAAACCGTGGAAGATCGTCTTCGGACGGATGCATCGACCTATATTGAGCAGCGAGGTGCCGGCGGCGCGCAGGCCGACATCTCCATTCGCGGCACGTCTTTCGAGCAAACACTCGTCCTGGTCAATGGCCTGCGCATCAACGATGCGCAAACCTCGCACCATAATCTCGACCTGCCTGTACCCATGGATGGAATGAGCGCCATCGAGGTATTACACGGAGCTGGTTCTACTCTCTACGGCTCGGACGCGATCGGGGGTGTTGTCGACTTCGTTACAGCCACACCGGAGACGACCGCCTTGCGCCTGCGCACTGGAGTAGGCAGTTTTGGCGAAAACGATCAAGCTTTCACTGGATCCATCACAGGCAAGAAATGGTCAGAACTGGTATCCGGGGAGCGGAATTTTTCCACCGGGTTTATTCCCGACCGCGACTACCGTAATGAAAACGGAAGCTCGGAGACTCGCTGGAAAACTCCATTGGGCGAGAGCGATATCCTGCTGGCAGGCAGCGATCGTGCATTCGGGGCCGACCAGTTCTATGGCAATTACAATTCCTGGGAGCGAACCAAAGGGTGGTTTGCCTCGATACGGCAGGAGTTGGGCGACAAAACCAACGCTGCTTTTGGGTATCGGCGGCACACGGATAACTTCGTTCTCCTGCGCAATGATCCTGCGTTCTACGCAAACCAGCACGTCGATCAAAGCTGGCAGGGCGCATTGCGTAGAAGCGAACATCTGGGCGCCAAAAGCTCCATCTTTTATGGATTGGAAGGTGACGGCGATTCCATCCAAAGCAACAATCTGGGCAAGCATGCGCGCAACTGGGGCGCAGGATATCTTGACGCTGACCTGCAATGGAAGCGAGCATCGCTTACCGCGGGTTTGCGACAGGAAATTATCAGCGGAGGCTATCACGTCACCACTCCGACCCTCGCAGGAAGCTATTGGCTTGGCAGCAGTGTGAAAGTCCGCGCTGCACTCGGATATGGCTTTCGTCTGCCTACCTATACTGATCTCTATTACAGCGATCCAACCACGATTGGAAACGCGAATCTCAAACCAGAATCAGCGTGGAATTACGAAGCCGGAGCCGATTGGTTCGTAGGATCGACGTCCTATCTTTCATTGACAGGATTCTATTCACGGCAGCACGACACCATCGACTACGTTCGTCCCAATGCAGACAGCCTCTGGCAGGCGAGCAATCTTACCGGGCTGCGCTATGCCGGAGTAGAAAGCGCGTGGACATGGCATCCGATGCACGGAGAGCAGCTCAAGCTGGCATGGACGTTCTTGTCCGGTGCGCAGCAGGCTCTCCATGGCTTGCAATCGGAATATGTCTTCAACTACCCAGTCAACAATGCGGTCTTTGAGTGGACGGCGGAGCCTGTGCGTGGATACATGCTCCAGAATCGTGTTGGCATCACCCAGCGATATCAAACCAATGCATACCCGGTCTGGAACGTGGCCATTGCTCGAGAGCGCGGACGCATTCATCCATATCTGCAAATGTCGAATCTAAGCAACACCGGTTATCAGGAAATTATTGACGTTCCGATGCCAGGAAGAAGCTTTACCGGTGGTGTGGATGTATTACTGGGCAAGCAGGCAAGGTAGCTACTCCAGCATTTTCCGCAATGTGTTCTCAAGTGCAGTTGTAATTTCCTCCGCAGGCAGGTGCGTATCAATTTGCATCAGTTGCCCGACGCGGATCGACAATTTGCCGGAACGAAACCAGCGTTGACCGCTTTGTTTCAACGCGCCCAATCCCTGAAGCGCCACAGGCAGTACCTCGGCGTTCGATTCCTGCACGAGCAGCCCAATACCGGAACGAAACCGTTGCAACTCCCCGCTTGTACGATGCCCTTCGGGGAAGATCAGAATGTTGTATCCGCGGTCCAGAGCCTTTCCCATGTGCGCAAAACTGTCGCGAAAGCCCGCGGTGCGCGGGAGCGGAAACACGTTGAAGAGCGCAGTTGTAAGCCAGTAAGCCGCGGGAGCCAGCGCATTCAGAAACCATGAGCCCTGGCCGCGCGCGCGGCGAAAATCATCGAGTATGTTGGCTGCCATAGCAATCGCTACATGGCGGCGCATTTTTCCGGGTAGCGCATATAGAACGAGAGCGCCGTCATACGCCGTCACATGGTTCGCGATGATGAGGACTGGCTTCTGTGGCCAAGTAATATCCCCGTTATATTCGATGCGTGGAGTCCCAAGTATCCAAACCAGCGGCCGTATCACACATTCAATAAACAAAACCCGGATAAGCTGCATCGGCCGCGACCAGGGCCAGCGCGGATACATTGTCTTATCCTGCGTTTCCTGATGGATCGGTACGGCAGGCGTTGATATATGTTGGTCGGAAGTATCAGCAGTGTGGCCTAATAGACCGAGTTGTTGCCTTAACTCGCCGAGCGTTGCAATGCGCGCCAGTGTCGCCTCGTCGAGCTCCGCTCCCAGCCGTTGCTCCAGCTCGCTTTGCAGCTGCACGCGCCCCAAGCTGTCCAGATGGAAATCTTCATCCAGCCGTGCATCCTCTGACACATTCGTCGGTTTACTGCGAGCAATGTGCGAAATCAATTCCACGAGCGCATCACCGTTTTCACTTGTCACGCTTTGTTCAGATAAAACATGCGTATTTGCCCACTGCGCAATCTTTCCGCGTTGAATCTTTCCTGTTGAGGTGCGCGGAAAATCCAGCTCGGACCACACGCGCCAATAACGAATGCGTTGATACTCAGCAAGAGCCGCATTCGTTTCCCGCACGGCTTGCGCTGCTTCCGCTTCCGTACCGCGAAAGAGCAGAATTGCCATCGCCTCAGTGCCACCCGGCATCATCACAGATACAACAGCCGATGCGCGCACGCCGATTTGCTGATCGAGAACTGCCTCCACATCTTCCGGATGAATATTCAATCCGGAGGACGTAACAATCACCTGACTCTTCCGGCCCAGAAACTGAAGCTGCCCCTGATCATCACTACGCACGAGATCGCCTGTCGCGAGCCATGTGTCAGAGGCTTGCTTCATCTTTCCCTGTTGCCAGGTCGAGGTAGAAACCATATCGCCTCGGACGAGAATTTCTCCATCGTCGTTGATGCGAAGTTCGCGCCCCGGCAGCGGCTTGCCGATTGTGCCTTTACCGATCTTGAAAGGATGATTCAGCGTAATCAGTGCTGTCGTCTCCGTCATCCCGTAGCCTTGGATGAGCGCAAACCCAAGCGTGTTCCAGAAGCTCTCAAGATCGGCAGGTAGAGATGCACCGCCGCAGACAAACGCCCAGAACTTAATTCCAAAAAGACGATGAACGTTTCGGAAGCGCCACCACCGTCGCCAGACGGATTCTCCCTGTGCCTTTTGTATTTCTCCATTCAGGCCAGGATCAATCGACAGCAGATGCGACCGCAACAAATCCAGCACTCGCGGAACCGCCGCAAGAACGGAGATCCGCTCGCGTCCGATGATCTCAATCAATCGCTGCGCCTGCAGACGCGACTCAAAATGTACCTCAGCGCCAAGCAGCACAGGTAGCCATAGACCCATGAACTGGCCGAAAACGTGACTCAAGGGAAGCGTATGCAGAAAACGTAGGGGGTGCACGAATCGCTCGTAGCGTAGATACTTCTGCATCTCCCGTTCAATGGGGGCGACACTGGCAAGCACATTGCGGTGCGTATGAACAACACCCTTTGGCTCGGATGTTGTGCCGGAGGTAAAGAGAATCTGTAATGGAGTATCAAGATTGATTGAAGACTTTGCGGCTTCGGTTCGTTCTTCGGTCCGCAGATTGTCAAAATCCTCGAATGCAAGAGTTAGAAATGGATCTGGTAAGCCTGCGATGAGCGACCGATCTCCAACCACTAACCTTGGACTCGTCTCGTCGAGCACTCGCTTCGCAAATTCAACACTACCGCTTGCATCTAGTGGAACCACGAGAACACCACGCAGAACACAGCCAAAGAAGGCACCGATCCACTCCGCGCTATTTTGCCCCAAGAGCAATACCCGCTCGCCGGCTGCGATTTCGCGGCGTTTCAGCTCGTGCGCAAAGCGCTCAGCCAGAGAAGCAATCTCGCTGTAGCTGTTGCTGATTCGCCGGTTTCCTCGATACGTAACAATAGCTGTAGCATTTCCGTGGCGGCGAAAATCTTCGACCAATGTGGCCAGGTTAGGACGCATGCTAGCTCCGTGCGAAATCGATATATCCGTGTTCTGGATCCGTTCGCACGAGCGTTACGTTGATCTTGTCGCCCACGTCCACGCCCTTTTGTCCCCGTACCAGCATGCCTTCCACGTGAGGATTCTTTGTCCTCACAAACGACCCATGCTCATTCACCCCGGTTACGATCGCTGCAAATGTCTGTCCGATGCGGTTTCGCATCACAACCGCAGCAATCCGTTTTCCCATCTCCCTTTCTACCTTGCGCGCAGCATTTTCCTGCTTCGTGCATTGCTGCGCAATCGCAGCCAATGCATCATCGGAATAGGGAGCTTTTTGTTTGGCCAGCATTGCTTTAAGCAGTCGCTGCGTCACCAGATCAGCATAACGGCGATTCGGCGCCGTCGAATGTGTGTAATCCTGCACTGCCAAGCCAAAGTGCCCCTGCGCAGATTCTCCATCGCGCTCCAGCACATATTCTCCGGAGCCCAGCAGCTTGATCACCGCCAGGGAGAGATCGGGGAAGTGCTCAGGATCGGTTGTCCGGCGCTCACAAAGGAAGTCCTGGAGCGCCTTGGAATCGGGCACCCCAGGAAGCTTGGTGCCAAACTGCGCAGCCAACTCCACAATACGGTCCCAACGCTTGGGTGTTTTTACCACTCTTCGAATGGAGGAGAAATGCGCTTGTTCCAGACTCTTCGCTACCACCTCATTGGCCGCGATCATAAAATCTTCGATCAAATCGCTGGCGAGACTTCTATGTTGTGTTTCAATGTCGACTAGCTGATTGCCCACTACCAGTGGATGCGTTTCGATCGTCTCAAGATTGAGCGCGCCGCGACGATAGCGTTCTTTTTTTAGCTGCTGCGCAACGCGATTCTGCAGCAATAATTGTTTCTGCAACTCAGCTGAAGCCGATACCTTCGGCGGAGCATTTTTCTTAGTCTGCAGCCAGGCTCCCACAGCTGCATAGGCAAGCTGCGCGCGATTGGCGACTGTAGCGCGATAAATATCGTGTGCGCTGACGCAGCCATCGGCATCGACTGAGAACTCGTACACGACGCTCAATCTTTCCTGTCCTTCGAGCAGGGAAGTGAGGCCCGTCGATAGCTCTTCTGGCAGCATGGAAAAATTGTGCACGCCTGTATAAATGGTAGCCGTCTGCTCAGCGGCATGTTTGTCGATTGCTGAACCAGCCGGAACATAGACGTCCACATCGGCAATCGCAATCTGGATGCGCACCGTACCGTTATCCATTTCTTTTGCAACCTCGATCTGGTCAAGGTCGCGCGATGTGTCGTTGTCGATGGACGACCAGAGTGATTCACTGAGGTCGCGCACATCAGGCACTGCATTCACTTTTCGGGGATTCGTTTGTAGCGCGTGTATCTCGTCTTGGACGGACTTGGGAAAATCGGGCTGGAAACCGTGTTCAAGCATGCACTGGCGTGCAGCAGATTGCAGGTTGAAGTTGTATGGATCGCTCATAGACTCCAGTTAAAGGTACAGACATGAGATGCAATTTCGCAAAAGTGTTAAGAAAGAATCAAAACTGTGGCTTCGGATAGCCTCTCGTCCGCAATATTTCCTTGGCTCGGTCCCGCCGTTCTCGGCAACATCACCGGCGGAGTTCTGCTGGTGATGCTGCTCGAGTACGGCAAAGTCAGCCTCGAATAAAGTTAAGCCGTCTTGCCGTGCCGCTCTTTCAGGTCGCGCAGCAGACCTTCTATCTGCTCCTCGCGTTCCAGGTTGACGAAGCGATCTTCGAGTGAATCGCCACCAAGCAGCTCATGAGTCGCGGCATTTTCTGATTCGGCGCCCGCAACACGCAGCCGCAGCCGGTCGATGCCGGTGCCATTCTGCGCCGCATCTGCTTTCTGGCGCACCTGGTTCGCTTTGCTGACAACCCGGGCGCGCCGGTGCTGCGCAATCAGCATTTCGCATCGGCTGCGCGTTTCCACCAGCTTTTGATCCAGCTTCCGCAGCGCGGACCGCAGAGAATCTGCCTCGCTTGACTGGTCTTCAAGCTGCTGGGCGAAGCCCAGTGCCATCTGCTCATGGCTCAAAGCGCGCTCCAGTGCGGCTCGTGCGAGATCGTCCTTGCCTTTGCTGACTGCGAGCTCTGCCTTCTTGTGCCACGCTTCTGCGGAGTGATTGTGCTCTGTCTTCTTTTTTTCGAGCAGATGCTGATCGGCAATGGCAATCGCCACCTGTGTCTTTACCTGCAGCAATTGGTTTTCCATATCGAGCACCAATTGCTTCAGCATTTTTTCCGGGTCTTCCGCTTTATCGATCAGGTCATTTACGTTGGCGCGCAGCAACGCTGCAACGCGTTCTAGGAGAGCCATATCTTCCTCCTTATGGAAAAAGGAAAGTGGGCAGAGCTGCGAAGCTCCGCCCAAAGTTAAGTATTACTTGCCATCGACGGTTGCTGCACCATTCGGCCGCGCCCGCATACTTTTCACGTTACTCATCAGCTCATGCATGTCCATGCCCGAGAGTGCTTCAAACAGTGCCGGCACCTGAGCTGCCATCTTCGTCATATCGCCCATCAGCTTATTGGCTCCGGTTGCACCTTCGTTGCCGGTGGAAACGATGGTGATCTTATCCACCTTTCCCAGCGGTTCAGCCATTGCGCGCACCACTTCAGCCATATTGCTGATCAGGCGGTCGACAACCGCAGCCTGGTTCCAGTCCTGATAAGCCTCAGCTTTTACGTTCATCGCTTTGGCCTCAGCTTCGCCCTTCTGGAAGATGACGGCTGCTTCCGCTTCGCCCTGTGCACGAATGGCGGAAGCGCGGCCTTCGGCCTCGATCGTCAGACGGGACCTTTCAGCAGCAGCAAGATTTTCGATCCGCTGGCGCTCAATCTCCGCCTGTTTCAATACAGTCGCGATCAGCTCTTTTTCATGACGCAGAATTTCTGCTTCCTGCACCTTGATCTGCTGCTCTTTTTCCACCTGCTGAACTTTCACCTGTTCGGCAACAACCTGCTGCTGCATCACGTTTGTCTGCAACTCGTAGGCCTTGTCCGCCTGTGCCTGCTGCTTGCGGCTCTGTTCTGCAAACTGCGCTTTCTGGATATCGAGATCGCGCGGTGCCTGCGCCTGCTTGGCCAATGAAGCCGTCTCTGCGATGACGCGTTCCTGGTCGGCAGCCGCCTTGGCGATGGCAGCTTCGCGCAGAGCATTGGCTCTGCGAATTGCCGTATCGCGCTCGGCTTCTGCTGCTGCGACATCAGCATCGCGACGAATACGCACGATATCGGGCCGTCCCATGTTGGTGATGTACTCGTTCTTGTCGCGGACTTCCTTGATGGTGAACGAAACAACTTCGAGGCCCATCTTGCTCATATCGTCTGCGCACGTTCCGCGCATACGATCAGCAACCATCTCCGGCTCCTTCACAATCTGCTCGACGGTAAGCTGACCGATAATGCCGCGCAGATGGCCCTCCATCACCAGCCGTATCAGGCCTTCGCGCTGCGGAGGCGTCTTGCTCAGGAACTGTTCCGCAGCCGTAAGGATCGATTCCTGATCGGAGCGCACCTTGATCTGCGCCACCGCTTCTACCGTCACGGCAACGCCTTGCTTCGTATAAAGGTCCTGCTGCGGAGCCACGTCAAACGACATCAGTTCCAGCGAAAGCTCGCGGCAATTCTCGATCATGGGGAAGATCACCGTGCCGTGCCCTTTAATCACGCGCGGCCCACGAAATCCATAGACAACCAGCGCCTCATTCGGGCCGGCCTTGCGAAACATCCTTGCCAGCAGGCCTGCCAGAACAATGATGGCCAATAAACTCAATCCAACGATGATAATGATGGTGTTTGTCATAGTGATCCCAGTCCTTTCCACTGGGAAAACTGTGTTAGAAATCGGTTGATTCGTCGCCTCCGGGAATGAACGCAGCTAGTCTGCAACTTCATCCCATCGGCGCACCCAGGCAATGCCCTGCTCATAGCGCATCACCACAACTTCTGTATCGCGCGCAATCGGCAATCCGTTCTCGCTGCGCGCTGCGGAAAACCGGCGGCTGCCATTCTGCGAGAACAGAATCTCACCCGTGCCATGATCGCGAATCGCGCCGCTCACCCGGCCTACCATGCCGATCGTCGCCGTCTCCTCGGCCGTCAGCTCGTG
>Ga0207035_1007_pt1 | contig 74172 bp, 72 predicted proteins | sample Alteio_BWMinCont_77_FD_153272 | JGI IMG/M metagenome (GOLD analysis project Ga0207035, IMG submission 153272) | Enriched cells from forest soil in Barre Woods Harvard Forest LTER site, Petersham, Massachusetts, United States -... | ecosystem: Environmental > Terrestrial > Soil > Temperate forest >... | reverse complement strand
GCTTGATGGCGGTGATGCGTTGCTCAATGAATTTCGCGAAGAGCTTAATGCGGTCGTTGGGGCGATCGCCGAATTCCCGCACCTGATCGACCTCCTCTTCATTGAGCGGATCTTTCTGTGCTTGTGTCCACGAGCGCGGCGCAAGAGAGGTAAGGCATAGGATGGCAGTAAGGATGAGTAGAAGCCGGCGCATGACGGAGCTCCCTTAGCTGCCAAGTTTAGATGGTTGTTTCAACATTTGCACGCCGCAGATGATGCCTGACCATTTTCTTTGTGCTCACACAGGTAGAATAAGGGCGATGAAGCTAGTATTTGCCCGTAAGCGTCTGGCTGTTGCAGCAGTATTGCTGCTTGCGATTGCTTTTCATGGTGCAATTGCATGGCCAGAGGCAGTAAAAGACCTGCCCAAGCCAACGGATTACGTCAGCGACTTTGCCGGGGTGTTGTCACCAGAAACGAAGCAGGAACTGGACCTGCTCTGCGGTCAGGTGGATCATCAGGCGCATGCGCAAATTGCCGTCGTGACGATCAAGACGCTGGATGATGAACCCATTCAGAATTATTCGGTCCAGCTTTGGGATGCATGGAAGATTGGCCAGAAGGACCGGGGAGTTCTGATCCTGCTGGCGGTTCAAGATCGTAAGCGCTGGATTACGACAGGCTATGGACTTGAGGCAATCCTGCCGGATTCGAGAGTTGGTGATATTGGGCGGCAGATGGTGCCTTACCTGCGCTCGGGCGATTATAACGATGCGGTTTCCGTAGCCGTGGGTCAGATCTCGCAGATTATTGCCAAAGATGCGGGTGTAACTCTGCAACAACCGCTGCATAGGCGCGGTCCTCCGCAGCAGCAGGCAATTCGCCTGAGTCTTGGGCAGCTCATCATTTTCGGCATCGTCATTTTTCTCGTTATTTTGTTTCTGGCGCGTGCGGGCGGCTCCGGGTTGATTGGTTTCTTACTGGGGATGTTCCTGGGTGGCGGCGGACGCGGTGGCTGGGGTGGTGGTGGCGGAGGAGGAGATAGTGGCGGCAGCGGATTTGGCGGGTTTGGCGGCGGCAGCACAGGAGGTGGTGGTGCTGGTGGAGATTGGTAACCACGCGTGTTCTTAACTTAGGTCGTGTAGTCTTTGAATGAAATACAGGTTCTTTGTAAGGAGAATTGCCCGTGATGAGACGTGGGTTGTGGATTGGAATTGCAGTTGTTGTCGTGATCTTTTTAGCAGTGCTGCTGGTTTTCGGCAGCTATGTGAGCGCCAAGAATCAAATGGTAGCGAAGCAGGAAACGGTCCATGCACAGTGGTCGCAGGTGGATGTGGTTTTGCAGCGGCGTGCTGACCTTATCCCAAACCTGGTGGAGACAGTGAAAGGCTACGCGAAACATGAGGAGACAGTCTTCTCCGATATCGCCAATGCGCGCTCTGCATTGTTGAATGCCAAGGATCCGCAAGGCAAGATTGCCGCGAATGGGCAGTTGGATGGGGCGATTGGACGATTGCTGGTTCTTTCAGAAAACTATCCGAATTTGAAGGCAGACCAGAACTTCCTGCAGCTTCAGGATCAGTTGGAAGGCTCGGAGAACCGTATTGCAGTAGAGCGCCGACGTTACAACCAAACGTTGCAGGACTACAACACTTTCATACGTCAATTTCCGAACAGCATCTGGGCGGGTATTGCCGGGTTCCAACCAGACAATGCGTACTTCCAGGCGAGCGAAGCATCGAAGCAAGCGCCAAACGTAAAGTTCTAAACATCAGAAATGAGCTGATAACCAGCCATCGCCAAAACAGTGCAGTGCCGATGGCTGGTTGACCGGCTTTCTCTCTCGAATTTCGGAAGTAGGAGAGCAAACGGATGAATAGATTGCTGTAGAGTGTCGCCGTATGCTTCTGTTCCATGGCAGCATGGTCATTGTTTTCATTTAAGATGGAGGTAATTCACCTGCCAAGAGCGTAGCCCGGATGGCGAAATCGGCAGACGCAGCGGACTTAAAATCCGCAGGGAGCAATCCCATGGGGGTTCAAGTCCCCCTCCGGGCACCAACAAATTAAAGGACTTAGATGAGTATGGCCACTCGGAACTGGGTGGCCATTTTCATCAGGGAACCAATTTGGGAACCATTTGTTCCTTCTGTGTTCCGGCCCGAATCTATGGCGGAGAGAGTGGGATTCCACGCAGACACGCGTTATCAATATTTTAGGCGTAAGGTGCTAGTGGGATTAGTGTTAAGCGACTTAGTCGGATTCTGATTTTGTTCGTGTTCCGACCCAACCCGCCCTTAGGCTGAGCGCCAGTGATCAGGATTTTTCTTATTATTTAAGTGCCGAACACGAGCAACAAGAGGGTGATGTCCCTGCTTTTTTGCCCAATCAATAGCCGCTTTCTGCGTTTGAAATGTTCCAAGCGGATGGTCGGCATGATCCTCTACTACATAGTCGTCGATGTGTGTACCTTCGTCGCGACCCTTCGGACGAGCTTCTACGTAAACATTGGCCATAGCTGCCTCCTTGCGGCACCAATTATCGCACTATGCGGGGATGGTCCTCAATCCGCTTACTTACTAACTAACAGGCGTGTCACGGGCCAATAGACGTTGTAAATATAACTTTTATTGTTGGTTCGATTCGGAGAAATGGGCACGCGACACTTCAACTCCGACTAATGCTATGCTCATTTGCGGCATATTCCGCAGAGGAAGCAAAATGCCGGATTGGGAGTAGGCAGTGTTTCGCGCAAATATACTGAAGATCATGATCGCGTCCCCGGGAGATGTTAAGGAAGAACGTGCCATCGTCACCGAGGCAGTGCACCGCTGGAACAATGCCAATGCGACAGCACGTCAAGTCGTCTTATTGCCTGTGAAATGGGAAACACATAGTACCCCACAATTAGGTGCTCCAGCCCAGACGATTATCAACACCCAAATTCTGGATGATGCTGACATTATGATCGGCATCTTTGGAACCCGTATCGGAACACCAACCGAAGATTACGTTAGTGGTTCAGTCGAAGAAATCAAAAAGCACGTTGCTTCTGGAAAGACAGCAAAGGTCTATTTCTCAGATATTCCGATATCTCCAAGCAAGGTTGATACAACGCAATATGCATCCGTTCAAAAGTTCCGGGAGGAGTGCCAACGCAGCGGTCTATACGCCACCTACAGCAGCTTAGAACAATTCAAGACAGATTTTAGTCATCATCTTGATCTAGAGTTGAACCAGCCGAGGTATCTCTGGCTCGCCACGCTTACGCCTGAAAAATCCGACAACAAGAGTTTGGGTGAGGATGCTTTTCGTTTGTTAAAGGCCGCCGCTGAAGCAGACGGAAAACTAAAATACGGATATAAGTCCGGCATAATAATCAGAAATGAGGTTTTTGGGGGCATTGAACCCAGGTTAATAGCACGGTGGAAGGCTGCTCTTGATGAGCTTCTCAACAGCGACAATGTGGAATTCGTTCAGGGATCACTCTATCAAGTGACACATAGAGGATATGAAGTAATTGACGAGCTTTCAAAGCTTTCCCAATATGAGTCGAATTACTTCAATGATGCTCAAAAAGATCACCTGAGCAACCTACTCGAATCAATGACATACATACAACGTGATCTGCTTAGATATTTGCTGCTACAAGGTGGGACCGCCCGAGGCGACGTGATATCCAATGGGAAGACCGATAAGAACGCGCCGATGGATTGGAATGCTCTCACCGGGGCATTGAAGGCAAAAGGTCTCTTGGAACAGGTCGATGACCGGATGAACGGCCATTCAATGTATACGGTGAACGAACAGCTAGCTAACGTGATACGACAACTGCTCTTCCCTCGTGAGGAAGGGAACGACACGCCATTTTTCATCAATATCCCAGTGCCAATCAGAGCATAGAACTCAGCCGAACATCCCCAACTGCCCACCTTCGTTTTCATCTTTCAATGGCTCCGTCAGGGAAGCGTCATTGTTCTTCACGTTGTTAACCCGTTGATCGACTCGCCAAGCTTTCATCTTCTCTGAATCGAACGGACGTAACGGGTCAACAGGTGGTTGCTCTTGTGTTTCCTGATGACGCTAAAATGGAATATCGTCATCGGTTATCTCGACTTCGGTTTCTTCACTCTTTGCGCGACGCCGTCTGAGATTTAATTCATTCTGATTCCGTAGGAGCCAGTCCTCCCCATGATTGGTTACAAAGAAGTTCTCTGACGTGTTTTGGTCGTAGTCTATCTCTACCCTTTTTTGCACGACGAAATTCTTCCGTATTAAACCACTTACAGCGATGTTGGCTGCCGCTTTTATGTAACCGCTTCTCTGCATTTCTTGAAGCAGACTCCACGGGCTAATACCGTTAGAATAGTGCTCCTCAAATATCAGGATTAACGCTGTTAACTCGTGGGCATTCAGGCCAAGTGTTTCGGGAATCACCGCCAAAGTGTTTGCGACTTCAGCGTTCTCACGTCTCAACTGTTCCTTCGAGACAACAGCGACCAGACGTTCCTTGATCGCATCTTTTAAACCGTCATAGTCTTTCGGAAGTGCGTGCGCTGGATACGTAATGATTTTTCGATGCTGGACATCGAATGGGAATTTCGTTCGAGATGTCGAGCAAACTAAGCAAAGAGGCTTGTCTCTCGCTATTGCATAACCCAGTTCAAACCAAACGTTGGGATTGTCTTCTGAGATTTCAGCAAAGCACGCAACGGAGTTAGTAATCTGTTGTTCAATGGTTTCTATCGGGACCGAAGCCCCCGGATCGTTGTCAACACGATACGGTATCAGATTGGCTGACCGTATTGCTGGATCGAATATTTGCTCGTACAACCTGTCGTACCTGTCACGATCAAACGGCTGCATTACAAAGCACTGACCTTTAGTGTCTTCCATAAATGCGCTCTATCGTATCCCAAAGTATCTGTATTGATCATCTATTAGCTGTCGGACCCAGAAAGTGAGGTGACAACCTGCTCTCAACATGAAAGCCTGTAAGGAATGGAACCTGAACTGAAGATTGGTAACATAAAGAATACACGGAGTGCCACCCTACTTCTAATCCGCGTTTCGTCCGAATTTGTAGACGCTTTGAACGCGTTTCAGCAGCCCGAAGATAGAGTCGGAATCCTTAAGCTCAGAATCCTTCAGCTCTCGACCCTAAGAGCCGTTAGGCTCGCTCAGGCCGCTCTGTTGCTTGATGAGCATGGCTTTGTGGAAGAGGTGCTGTCGCTGTCTCGAACACTGGCCGAAGTAGTTATCAGCGGTTGCTATCTCCAAATTGCCAGCGATGAAAAAGTCGAGAGCTTCCTTGCATTCGACAGTCAAAAGAGCTACCACATGAGCGCAACTCTGGAGGAATTCTTAGAACCGGAAGGGATTATCTCAGAAGAGCAGCGCGATGAGTTGAAGGCGATTGTGGCGAAGGCTAGGGCGCGAAGTAAGAGAAAAGATACGGACAATTCTTGGAATACAGAAAGCGTGTACCAGATGGCTCAGGCTTTGGATGCGACGATGGCGGCGGGAACTTACCTGTTTACGACTGTAAAGGCGAGTATCTATCAATTCGGACATCCGTACGTCCACGGAACATTTGGCTCTTTCAGCGCCGTCAGGCAGTGGATGGCTGAAAGAACATTCCCTGCTGATGACAGACGGGCGGAACAAAGATTTCAATCTGCGGAAGGAGTGTATCAGTGTCTCGCTGCGCTCTGCATTTACATCAACGAACGCTTTCAGTTGCAATTCCGACAACGAATATTAGACGCAAAGCTCCTTAATGAAAAGGACTGAACCTTTAATTAAAACTCTACAGAGTCATCTCCCGATAGCTCAAGGTTGGCTTCTTTCCAGCCTCGCTGCCATGCTTCGTTGGCATGCATCATCCCGGTAGGGGGACATCGCGCCAGCGATCATCATATCCTTGCTCGAATTGCGTCTCCGCTTGTCCAATTTGGTCGTTGAGTTCCATGCGTTCAATGCTACTCGCCATTGTCTGCCATCTTTCATCCTGCATTGGCCAAAAGATAGCCCTTAATTCTCCATGAGATAGCCTCAGCAGACGCCAGAAGCGGATGAACGTCTGCATCTTCATCTTCATGAGAGTTCTGCTCGCTCGATTCTGGAATGCTGTCGCTCGCGCCGCCCTTGCTATCGGTCAACGCGCAATAAGGGATAACGACCGCGAGATATCTAGCAAGTGGATGGACCGTGCGATCAGATGGAAGGCAAGGGCAGATCACCTAGTGGGCTCTGGGGATTAACACTGGATTCCAGGTGTTAGCCGGATAGCATAGATAAAGCACCGTGCTGGTTGAAGAGGCGCCTGTATTTGTATAAAGACTGCCCACAGAACAGCTGCCACTTGGAATCCCACTAGCAGATGAGATAGTAGCACCGGAAACCAAACCAATTGTGCCATTGTTGAATATATTCAGAGGATTTCCCTGATTGGTCGCAGTTCCAGTATTTACATTAAATACCCTTCCAGTGGCAGCAGAAAACGTCCACCCATATTGATACCCCGAACCTAGATCGATGTCTTCAAGGATTGAGTAACTACCGCTGCCTGAGGTAGTCATTGCGGTGGAGTCAATTCCGTTGGGATGATCAAACCATCCTCCATAAAGACCATTCTGGCACCCGGAAAGGTTCTCCCATGTTGAACCTTTTGCAGCGCCGTTGCTCTCTTCCCAAAATCCAAATACACGATTGCGACAGGCGCCCTTTCTGGCGAATTCAATCTGATTTGGGTTGGTATTGCCTTCTATGTGCAGACCGTAGAAGTTGTTCCCGCTCGCGCCCCCAGATGCCCCTAAAATCATAGTGGCGCCGTTCTTAGAACCTCCACCGGAAGCGCAGTCCAACTTAAAGAAGGAGTTGTCGTTTGAGTCATACTGGCGATCTCCAAATTTGCGCCCTCCCATGTTGAGACATGCAGCGTTGCTGTTGGTTTTGAACCCGAAGATGTAATCCGAAATCGAACCTATCATGTTGAGCGCATATGAACCAGCATTTGAAAATCCTTCGACCGTTGCATTATTTACACGGACGTCAGATGCACCCTCTATATGGAGACCATCAGTTGCTGTCGTCGTTCCAGAGGTCTTATAGAGTGTGAGATTGTTAATCGTTACCGTCTGAGACTGCCCAATATAGCTAACTCCACCCATTGTGATTTCAAACGGGACACTCGTATTTGTTCCAGCTGGAGCTACCAGGGTCAACGTGTCTGGTGGAGTAACGCTGGCAATATTGTATTGGCCCCCTGCGATGTTAAATATGTCTCCAACATCAACTTGATTGAAATTGCATCCTGATACATAGGTAACCGTTATACCGCTTGTGTTTACAGTTCCAGAGCATTGCTTTCCGACAAGAAATGCCGGGTGACCCGCATCATAAGCATCAATAAAGATCGCGTGGTCGAATGTCCAGTTTGTATCACGATGAGCCGCCCAGATCTGCGCCGCAACAGTGTAGTTTCCGGGGGCAAAGTAAATCGAGCAGTTTTGTGGAAGTTGAAAAGTGGTCGATATTGTTCCCGGAGTCACCCTGATATTGCAGGTGAGTGAATTGGTCGATGCATAGGACACGGCGTTCGTGATCTGCGCCCCGATGTCTGAGCCAGCAAACGCATTGGCATAGAGTTGTTGATTGGTGCTGGTTGAGACAATCGGTCCCCTCTGACTATGCGAGGTGGCATTACCGAAGAGAACGAGAAACAGCACATATATTGTCTTCATGGAAATCCACCATATGCCGGGAAAGCAACCGATGAACGCAATTCATTGTGAATTCTGGCACTTTTGATTCTCTGCTGGGGTCGGTCAATAACTGGCCGAGAGCCTAATTTCTGCCCGAAAATGGTGCAATCGCCTATCAACCTACCACCGCGAGACCCTTGCATTCTGGCGCGATGGCGCTGCAATCGGGATCAAGGATTTCACTCCGCTGGCACTGAGTGCCGACAGCAAGGTTGATGCAGGTCAGACTCTAACCCCATTGGAGCAGCGTGTCCTCGATCTGGGCATGACCCGTGATCAGGTAGAGTTCGTAAAAGAACACCTCTGGTCACTCTGAAGGCCAGTCTGCCACGATCCTCTGTGGCAGCGATCTTCGAAACGTCACAATCGAACTTGTGAGAACCCGGTTTTTCTGTAGACATTCGGGGCAGAACCGAGCATATTCTTAATAGTTCAGGGCCATTCTCAACGCACCCACGAACCCTCCAAATATCGTAGATTGTTGATGAATCTACAGATTCTCATAAATTACAGACTATACCGCAAAACTCAGGAAGTGGATGTAAGCGTACGAGGCCTGTGCGCGCTCCAGCGACATCCAATCGAATCAACTATTTAGACCGCCTACCCCGGTAAGAGTACCTTGAACATCAATGTTTACGCAGGTGTGGTGTGCATCGTATTGATTCTTAATATAGTTGCGTGTACCCGAAGACAACAACCCTAACCGTACCCAATAAGTTAGGATCAAACGATTCACTACGATGCCCATGTATCGCCTCCAGTGGCCACTGGGAGCGTCGATTGCCTCCGCGCGTCAGTAGATGACCAGGAAATGCTTAAACAGGCTGTAAACTTCAATAAGAGGCATTCTAGCTTGACAAAATTCCTCGCCCATGAGATGATGTGTTTAGTTGGACAGAAAGAAAAACAGGTGACCGGCAACGGTTGCCAACCTAATAGTCGGTGAATCCCTGAAGACAAGGATGGGGAGCGCAGGGCGCAACACCGGGCTAAACATTAACGAATCGAAGGCGGCGACGATTGCCCAACCTTCCAACCCAAAAGGACAACGCCTATGAAATGAGATGAAGCCAAAATACGTGCACGCCGTGATTAGTCCCTGATCGGCATCGGTATCCAGTCGCCTCGTTCTCATTTGAGATTCGGGGCTTTCGTGTTTTTGGACACGTTTCGTCTTGACAAGATCAACGAGGTACCAGCCGAAAAGGAGGACAACAGCAACGATGAAGACCGAACACACAATCGTTTGGCACTACACCACGGGCGATGCATTTCTTGGCATCCTACGCGACGGACACATCCGTGCATCTACCGGAGGGCAAACTCCCAACGAGAAACCCATTACATGGTTTTCGACGGAGCCGCTATGGGAACCAACCGTCTACAAAAAACTCATGCGACCCGACGGCACCGGTGAGCAGCTTGGCATGAGCGGATTACTTGCTCATGGTTTCCAGTTGATTCGCATCGGTGCACCTGCGGGTGTTGCACCCTTACGTTGGACAGACATAAAAGAGCAGTCGGGCATACCTGTTCACGAACAGAGATGGATGGCGCGTGTCTCCAAAGACCTAGGTGGTAATCCGTCACGCTGGAGAGGCGCGTGGGGTGCTGTTCAGATTGTTGGCCAGCTGGCAGTGATAGAGAGGTTTGATACTGCCCTCAATGCGTGGGTCGCCCTTCCTACTGAAGAGGCAGCATAAACCAAACACGGTAGGTAGTGCCTTGGCCAACAGTTCGACAGTTGTCAACATATCGAACTTACACCAACGAACGTACACAACTGAAATGGAGGACAAGTCGATGAGTTATGAATTCACAGAGTCAGGTAGTTCACCACACACATACGCCTTTGAGGCAGACACCGTAGTTCGTGAGTACCCAGAAACCACGGACGAATACAACCCACAGGAAGATGAAGACCGCAAGGCGTTGGACCGCGAGCTATCAGATTGGCTCACAGAGACGTCGACAGCGCCAGCTGCTACCACGAAGACGAAGACGCCGAAAGGAGTGAAACCGTGGGATAGGTCCAACGCGTACGAAGGGTTTCTGCTCGACCACGACGAGCACGAGCGGATGAATACAGAGCGTGCCAAGCGCAACGAGACGTCGACCGCGTATGAACGCCTGCACAGTGTTCGCGTGCAGCGTGCCAGCCAAGGTACCGGCCATGACCCTCGACTGTTGAATACCGTAGGGACGGACAACCCAGGTTTCACAACGCGACAGCTGCCCTTAGTGGATCTTTTCAAACGTCGACTTGCGGCGCACGGTCAGGCACTCAAATCCCGCGAGGTGCGAGAAGAATTTGAAGACTGCCGACGCACGATATGCGCCTATCACAGCGAGGATGACAAGATCACGCCGTATGAGCACCGCCACGGATTCAACAAAGAGATTGAGAAGCGCACCGCCGAGAACTTGCACGGGCGGAAGATGTATTCATCCCAACACCTGATAGAGGCGCGTGGCATGTTCGAGGACAATGGCAAGGTTGTGGCGTATCTGGATGTAGAGACGGCCATGGTTGAAGACCACAAGCGCCAGCGGCGGAATGAGGTATGGAGAGCACGCGGATGGGCACCGAGCGAAGCAGAGCAACGTGTGTTTGATGCAGCGGAAGCGGAAGCAGCACGGGTACGCGTTCACGAGGTAGGCAAGGCCGCTAAGATACGACCGAAAACCATGGACAGGTTGATAGCCCATGCCAAGGTCAGAGAAGCCAGTGGAGAGACGCCACAGGAGGACCGCAAGTTGTGGGCACGGAACATTGGCAAGCTGAAGGCCGCAGGCAGGGCTATACAAGCATCGGAGGTGGCAGCATGAGAGGACGCATAGGTAAGTCAGCATCGCAGCGTCTTGCTACCCTGCAGGCACAGGCTGAACTAGATGCTTACTTAGCGTCTGAGGCAGAGCGAGAAAGACTTGAACGTGAGTTCAGGGACTATGTGAGAAAGAAAATGGAGGAGGTGAGGACGGTATGAGCAACATTTTCATGTATTCAAAGACGCCATACTTTCAAGTGCATCAGTCTCTATTCATAGGCGACTTGTTGAAAGAGCTAAAGCCGAACGCGACGAAACTGTATCTGTACCTGATGTTCGAGGCGCAGAAACACAGCACTACAACCTTGAGACGGACCACGGCACAGGTGTTAAACGGTGCTGGTATCGCTGAGAGTAAGTTTGCAGACGCCAGAACACAACTCGATAAGGTTGGACTGATCCAGCCGGAGCAGACCAAAGAGGGTTGGTTGTTCGAAATACCTGTTGGTGTCACGTGGGACGGTCTAGATTTCGACTCCTTCACGGCTGATGAAGTCAAAGCCTATTTCATCAGTCGCACGCGAGACGATAGCTGGCTAGAAGACGGCTACAACGGTATATGGGTGCGGTGCCCGTTCCACTATTCCAGCAAGTCACGTGAGCGGTCACTATCGGTAAAACTCATTGAGTCAGGCAACGTAAAAGGTATAGGCGCGTGGCGATGTGCCAACCAACAGTGCGTCCGTGAGGATAGACACGGTAGGTTGGTCGACTTTGAACATCAGTGGATGAAGGCCCACGGCAATAAGCTTGCATCGCGTAAGGATGCGCACCGACGTGTTGCGGAATTCTTCGCCTCATTACGTGCAGGTACGCTCAAGGTGGACCCCGAACTGTATAGCAAAGACGCTTCCACGGCTCAAGTCATGTTGGATGAATTCGAGGTAGACCCTGAGTACAGCACACCATAAACGGTGCATCTTTATAAAAGTTGGCCACGTTCCCTTTTTGGGAACCAAATAGGGTGCTCACGTTCCCTTTTTGGGAACGACCGTTTCTAAACAGCCGTATCAATCAAGGGGATGAGGGCATTAGTCCCATTGTTATATGTGGCTACATAGAGTAGCGATAACTAGGTCATGTGAACACCTGTCTTGACGGGCGAAATACCCGACTATTCCAACTCTCGTGGACACCAGATCCGTGGACAACAACGACCTCCCCATCGACGGGTAGATCAGGATAGGTCAGGGCAGAGGTAAAGCCAAGCCGAAGGCGCGGAGCGTAGCGGAGTAAAGAGAAATAAAGACTCATCGCCGTGTTAACCGACGCGTAGGACACACCGCCATGGCTCAGACGTGCCCGTGGTGCCCTTCGTGGCTCTCAGGCGGGGAATACCCACCCTAGGATTGTCGACGCGTCATAGAGCCTCGCACATACTCTGCACTCATAGACCGTGGCCACATACGAGTAAGTGCAGAGTGTGCACCCACTTTCACGAGTTATCAATGAGTTAGACTCACCTACTCCGAAATGTACCGCTACCGTTCTTACATACAGAGGGGGTAGAGTTATTTTCCTACCGCCAACGCATCACAACCAACTCGCCGATGACGACGCGGGAAAGGATCACAACATCATGAGCACAAAGCTTACTGTGCAGAACGTACTACAGACACCCCGCGAAGTTGCCGACGAATTGCTGGCAGGCATTGACGGGCCTACCGAGGTGCGAGATCACCTCAAGAGGGTATTTCACGCCATCCTAGTCACTGCCCAGACAACTGAGAACCGCACCGAGAACGTGACCGCGATTGCCATCGCTCGATACCTCACAGCTGTATTCCACGAAGTGAAGCCAGTCAAGGCAACTAGGGCAGCTTAAATTTTTAGTACAAGATTCGCCGTCCGATTGGTGCTCGGCGAGTAGGACGACACGCAGGCAGCTGTCACCCTTGCCATAGGGTGGGCCAGATGTGGTAATCACATCCGTGTCGTCACAAGTTTAGATTTTCACGAGATTCGCCGTGTACCTCCTGTGTGCGGCGATTACAACAGGGCGTAGTCAGCAGAGCCGTCATAGAGTCCCACACTTCCAGACTCCTAGGCGCTGGACGTGACCACATTGATGCTTCCACATCACAGGTCCGCCCCGTTGTTTCCATTTACAAGATTAGTATTCCCCGTTCTGCGGGGTGTGGCGCGATATCCGTCTCGCCCTTAGAACGGGATGCGTCGGTCAACGTGTCCCGTTAACAAGTTTGGCAGAACGTCTCCCTATCTGCCTCAAGACTGAAAATCCCAACAACACATTGGCAACCATCGCACGCGCCGCAGAGTCGTGCGCCTCACCTATTGAGGAGACATTGAATTGAAGAGTAGCAAGTTTTCAGATGGCGGCAGCATATACGACCGCATCATCTACTTCCCTTACCAGAACGTCTTTGGCGTCATGCGTCGCAGGAGCGCGAAGTTACCAACCCAGAACGCTTGGCACGACGTGTTTTTTGAAACGTTGGACGAGGCAATTTCGTGGCGTGAACGAGGTGCGCTGTGATCGAAGTTGAGAACAACGCGCCAGTGGCCAACACATCAGCGTCACCCACAGCGAAGAAGACCCCGTTTGTTCAACCTGACCTAAAGGCCATGAGCAAGACGGATAGGAAGCGTCACATCTGGAGAGCGGCAAAGGTCATCAAGCTCACAGACCAACAGAAGCGTGACATGGGAGTGTTGTACGCATCGCGTGATGTTCGCGATGTAGTAAACCCTTATAGCTTGTCGGCGACGCTTTCTCTGTATCCCTCGCTTAGGGACGCATACGTACCTGACTGGACAGATGACCAGCAACTGTCCTTTGAGACAGTGAGTAACAAACCTGTGTTGTATACCTTAGCGGCGAAAGAGATTGATCCGTGGCAGAGCTAACTGAAGAAATCACACCGACACTTTGTAAGCATCTCCGCAAGGTAGATAACGAGATAGATGAATACGTTGGGTTAATTACGCCGCGTGACACGGTGAGATGGGAATGTTTGCGATGCTCACTAGAGCATCTGAAAAGTTCGAGCTACCTGTCCGACTACATCGTACGGACTCCCAATGTGGAAAACCTTTCGCATGCAAGCAAGCTGAAAGTACGCGTTGCTATTGAGGCTGCCCTTGCTGCATTGAAGCCGCTCAGCAAGGAACAGAAGGTGACCCATGCCAACGCGTAGAGTACCGGATGATGTGAAAACCTTGCAGGGCACCTATCGTGCGAGCAGAGCAGTTGAACACGTCGACTTTACAGGCCAGCTGCCAAAAGCACCGTCGTGGCTGCCCAAAGCTGCTAAGGCCGAATTCCGCCGGGTGCTGAAGTATCTGGCATCCGTGGGCACCGAGTACGTTACTTCACTCGATCAATCGGCATTACTCGCGTATTGCTTAAACTACGCGGCATGGTTAGAGGCAGAGCAAAGGTTACTCGCTGAGGGACCAATTGTAACTGTTACGGTGTTCAATAAGGCATCGAACAATCCGACGGGAACGCGGGATTCCATAAGTCCATACGTCCGCCTTTCTCAGGTGCGACAGGCCGCGATGCTGAAGGCCATTGCTGCACTAGGGTTTGATCCCAGGTCTCGTGAAAGCATCAGCGTCAAGCCGACTAAGGTCAAGAAGAAACAGAAGCAGTGGGAAGCGAAAGTTTACAACGTGGCCACTCCTACCGATGATGACCTCATCGCTGAGTACAACGCATGAGTGAGTTCAACCTAAGGCTTGCTGTCCTACACGCACGTGTCCTGCAGCATCATGCGAACGTCGGCAGGCAAGACATCGCACAGTACAAGGACAAACGGCTCAGTGCCATCATCAGGTCCGTGTACAACGTCTCTGTACCTCCTCATGTGATAGCAGCGGAGGCTAGACAGTACGACGTTGACAACCGGCGGTCAGGATTCAGCGGATACCTTCCGACAGACGATCCATACACCGAGGCTCACCAGCTTGAGGCTCACCTCGACAAGATGCACGCCGTACTTGAAGACGACGACGATGAACACATCTGAGTAACACAAACAAAATCCCAACAAACAATCAAGGAAACAAACTATGAATAAACCTGTGCGAGAAAAGCGCAATGTCCTCCTATCGTCTGCGAACGTCGAAGTGAGGAGCACCACCAAGGGTCGCATCGTAGAGGGCTACAGTCCCAAGTGGAACACACTTAGCGAGGTGCTTAGCGACTTCCGCGAGACCTTCCGTCCATACGCATTCACCGACTCACTGAAAGCATACCCAGACGTACAAGCCAACTATGCCCATTTACAAGATCGGTTGATCGGAAGAGTCTCATCAGGGACGCTCAAGGTCAGGCAGGATGAGACAGGGCTTTACTTCTCTGTTCTCGTGCCTAAGAGCGAAACGGTGTTGCTCGAACTGCTGGAACGTCAAGACATCACTGCCGCGTCGTTTGAATTCGCACTGGCAGATTCACGAGACGAACAGTGGTCCATCATGGCCGATGGTACGCCACTGCGAGCGGTCAGCCGTGCCGTGCTGTATGCCGTGTCGCTCGTTTCCAGCCCAGCTTACCCCGATTCGAAGATCGGCTTAAGGAACGCACCGAAGTTTGTACTCGATAAGGTCCACATCGCTCAGAGCAACAGAGACGATGATACGCCGGAAGATGACGACATCGACTTGTGTCAGCACTCCGACGATGAACGCAGCGGTATGACGTGCAGCACGTGTTCACAACGTGTTGTTGACCTCGACTGTCGCTGTGAGACTGAGTCTCTTCGTGACTGGACTTGTAATGATTGCGGTCTGAGTGTGGATGATGACGACAGCGACGGGGCCGACAACACACCAGATATTGACGTTGACGGCGACGAACTTGACGAAGCCCATCGCAACGCGTTGGTATCGTCTCTCCTCCTGAGAGCCGCTGAATAAGAAATCCCACACAAGTTAGCTACAAACTTTTGTCTCTTTGGGCACACATGAGCGTGACGTGTGCCCGTATACCTCCACGCAACAAAAACCAACACACAAAGGAAAAACACAATGAGCATTCAGAACGATATCGCCAAAGCCAAAGAAGCACGTAGCAAGGCTCTCAACCAGATGGCCAACCTCGCAGTTAAGGGCAAGACCAACGATCCTATTTACAAGTCACTTGAGAACGATGCTGACAACTACACGGCCACCATCGACATGCTGTTGCAGATCGAAGGCAGCGGTGTAACCGACCAAGACCTTCGTGAGCACGCACGTGAGCGTGAGGAAACGCGCAACGCTATCGCTGCTATCCCGAACCAGATTGTCTCAGCATTCGCGAAGCCTGATATGACGAAGAAGGAATTCGAACTCTTTAAGCGGTCACTTCTCACGCCACATAAGTTGAACGAAGTAGAGCAGCGCGACATCACAACCCTCATAACCCCTGGCGGTAAAGACCTCATCAGCCTAGGGTTCAACAAGTCGATTCAGAGTGCAGCGCGAACCTTTGGACAGATTGCCGAACTCGTGCGCGTTGTTCCGGGTTCGTACATCAAGCAACCACTCGCAGACGCCAGCATGGTTAAGCACCTCGTCGTGGGCACGGGTGAGGGCAGCACTGTTGTTGCAGAGCCGAGCGCCAATGGTGCCAACACCTACTCGCAGACCCCGAACGTTTTCAGCACCACGGCACAGGTAAACAGCATCGTGGCTACCATCAATGCATCGCGTCAAGAGTTTGCTGATGCTGACTCGCTCTATGACTTCCTGACCAATACCGTTTTCGCCGAGTCGTTGGCCGCGTCGGTTGAGAGTGTGCTCACCACTGGTAGAGAACTTGCCGGGACTGTTGTCCCTTCCGCTTCGTCCACGCTGTTGGCTAGCAGTGCGACGGGCGCAACGACGTCGACGCTGGCAGCTGGCATCAAGTACAACGACTTCATTTCGTTGTTCGAGTCGTTTGGTACGTATGCTTACATCTCGCCTGATAACCCGAACGCACGCATATTTCTGCACCCTTCGACTAAGTTGTATCTGCAAGGACAGCTTGACGGGTTTGGGCGTCCGTTCTACTCACTGGATGCACAGGGCAACCTTGTGTCCATCGCAGGCGTGCAGGTAGCTATCAACAACGCGCTGCCTGTCTATAACGCCTCTGCTCCAGCGGCTGGACAGGTGGTAGCAGTTGCTGGTGATACGAAGCGTGGTCTGAATTATGTTCAGGGTAGCTCGACGCTGACCGTACTTCATGAGCGTTTCCTAGATCAGAATCTGCTCTCCTTCGTGAGTGAACACCGTCTGGGTGTGACCGCTGGCGTGACGGGTGCTTTCAAGTCGTTGGTGTTGGCCGCTTCCTAATGAGCATTGCTAGCGACTGCATCGAGAAGTTCCTGTATACACGCCAAGAGGCAGCACACGCCCTTGGTCTGAGTCTTCGTTCAATCGCCTACCTTATCCAACAGCAGCGCCTTGCCACGCGTCGCGTTGGTGGCCGCGTCCTCATCCACAAAGATGAACTGCGACGTTTTGCCCGTGGACACCACACAGAAGCTATTGCTGCATAAAATAAATTGCCCTCTGGTTTTGGAATCAACTTCGGTTCCTAGCCAGAGGGCATTTTTTGTTTCTTGCTAAGGCCGATCAGGCAATCCGCTTTACTGCCTCCTTCAAATGCTCGGGTGCTAGATGAGCATATCGGGCAGTCATGGCGATGGTCTTATGGTTCATCAAGACTTGAACTGTTCTTAGGTCTACGCCAGCCATCACCAAGCGCGAGGCGAATGTATGCCTTAAGGTATGCCATGTAACGCCCTCGATTCCTGCTTCCTCGCACGACACCTTGAACCACTCACGCGGGTCGTGAATAGGAGTGTTTTGCTTATCGAAAAACAGGGTAGGGAACTGAAGCTTACGGTGTTCATACGCAGCCCTGAGAGCCTTCAATGATTCCAACGCTGTAGGATTCAGGTGAACTGTATGTGAGGTTCCATTCTTCGTCTCGTCAAGATGGATGGTCTCAGCCGGGAAATCAACCTGAGACCACTCCACCGTGAACTGGTTGCCTTTGCGCATTCCTGTGTGGATTGCCACATCAAATTGATAGATGCAGTGCGGACGTTTCGTCTTGATGACTGTCCGGAGTTTGTTTTCTTCAGCCTCAGTGAGAAATCGAATCTTGCCGGGGTTCTCTTTTTTCTGTGGCACCAGACGGGCAGGATTGACGCTCACATAATCCTCTGCCAACCCAAGTTTGTACGCTTTGGAGATCGCAGCCTTGTATCTGTTGTACGTCGCAGGCTCCCAGTCGTTTTCTTCCGCCTGATCTTCCAGCCAGTCGGACACATCACGCGGTTTGATGTTGTCCGCAATCATCTCGCCGAAGTGAGAATTGGCCGCTTCCAAGCGTTGCGTGAAGTTGCGGACGTCCTTGTGATTCTTGCCGGAGAACTTCAGCGCATGCTGAACAAGGTCTTTGAATTTCTTCTTGCCTCGCTCATCCTTCTTGACCGGTATCTGTAGCTCTGCGCGTTTCTCAGTCAGTTTGCGCTGTATAGCGGATACCGCGTCCCCAAACGTTCCTATGCTTTCAGTACGACGTTTGCCCTCTGCATCTATCCAGCGAATCCACCAGATGTCTACGTCTGGATTCTTCTTGTAAACCCCTTTGTGCTTCTCCTCTTTTGGCTTCCTCGGCATGTCCCCTCCGCGCATAGAGTACCAAAAATATCCGCTACGTAGGGAACCAATTTGGGAACCATTTGTACCTGATATTCCTGCACTCGATTGCACACTAATGCACTATTGGATATGCACGAAACCATTATGGATAAAGGAGATTAGCGTTATATGCTTGATTTTGCGGGGACTTGAAAGATGGTAAAATCGGACTTAAAATCCGCAGGGAGCAATCCCATGGGGGTTCAAGTCCCCCTCCGGGCACCAGATAACCGTCGTAGTATCTGTGATTTAAAAACCAAACCAAATAAAAATAAATTGGATAGTCCAGGCGTCCGACTACACCCAAGCTCGTGAAATTTGAGTTTTACACACGATCGCGACCATGGTTGCTCGTCCCTAGTCTTTCTCTATGAACGTTCATTCACCAGATACTGCGCGAAGCTGCGCTGATTGACCGAATGGCCAAACGCTGATTTGCTCGTTGAAAGCTATATGGGCAGATAGCTGCGCATGCTCGCCTGGTAGCCTTCGCGGTTGGAGCGCCTCTTGTTCGGATGATGGCTCTTGGAGCATCTGGCGGGCCTCCTATACTGGCAAATAGTGAGAATCCATATCCTTGGTGTGTGAGCAAGGCTTTCCACACTAGTTTATTGACGATTTCTAACCTTGAATATTCAGATATTGGATGAAAGGACACAGACATGACAACCACATTCACAGGTAGAAACAAGATGATCTTCAAATACAGTGCTGTAGGAATCGCTGCCATGGTTGTCGGATCTCTGACGGTCATACTCGCTCAAAACAGTGCTAATACCGTCGCGAGTGGTCACCGCGAAATTCTGCTGCAGACAACTCAGTCATGGAATGGCCAGCCTTACACGCACTACCCGACGGGCCAGCCGCAACTCACAACCATCAAGCTGACCGTCGCACCACATATCGCGTTGCCATGGCATACTCATCCATTTCCAAATGTCGTCTATGTGCTTTCTGGCACTCTCACGCTGCACGACAAGGCCAGCGGTAAGACTCTGGTCGTTCATCAGGGACAGGCTGTTGGGGAATCAGTGGACGATATTCATAGGGGCGAGTCCGGTGACGAACCCACCGTGCTGCTTATCACGTACGCCGGCACCCCTGGCGTTCCGACCTCCGTTCCTGCAAAGGGTGAGAAGGCGGAATACTAAGACAGGGCATTGGGTGTCACACGATACATTCCTGATCGGTAAGGTCCTTTTCAATCATGCTGTCGTTAAGATGTGTAGGCCATTGCGACCTTGATCCTTGACAACGTACATGGCAGCGTCAGCGTTCTTGAGCAACTGATCGGCTTCGAGACCATAGTCGGGATAAATACAGGCGCCGATACTGACAGTGACGTTGATCTCGCGATTTCCGATGGTGATGGGCCTGGCAGCGCTCTCAACGATCAATGCGCCGCAGCGCTCGACGTCTTCCATGTTCTGGAAGTCCGGCATGACGATCACGAATTCATCACCGCCCATGCGGGCAACGGTGTCCGTCTCTCGGACGGCGGAGAGGAGCCTGTTGGCGACAGCGCTCAGGAGTGCATCGCCATCAGCGTGACCCAGGGAGTCGTTGATGCGCTTGAAGTAGTCAATATCAAGCACAAAGACGGCGATCTTCTGGTCATGACGCCGCGCGCGGAGAATAGCCTGATGCAGGCGATCGTGAAGCAGAGTGCGATTGGGTAAACCGGTGAGCTGGTCGTAATGGGCGAGATAGTATACGTGGTCAGTCAGGCGCTTGCGCTCGGTTACATCGCGGCTGGTGATGGCGATCCCGTCCCCAAGCTTGACGACCTGGACGTTGAGCCAGGTGGCCTTAATCATGTCGTCGTCGATGAAGACTTCGCAGGTGAACGGTGCACCAGTGCGGACGACTTCCCTGTAGTTTTCGATGAGTCCAGAAGAGATCATAAAGGGGCGAACTTCAGTGAGGATCTTTCCTATGAGATTCTCGCGTCTGATGTTCAGCCGGCGTTCCGCATTCGGGTTGATATAGCTGAACCGGAAGTCAACAATTTTGCCCGAGGCATCAGGGACACCGTCGAAGATGTAGAAGTCGTCGAGACTGCTCTCCGCAGATGCCAGAAACCGATCGTGCTCCTGTCGTGCGATGGCGGAGCCTTCCTTCATGCCGCGAAGGTGCGGTAAGACGGCTGCGACCCCCATAGCGACTGTGACCGAACTGAGCAACTGAATCCACTGCAACCTGTGTGTGAACCAGTGCAATTGCGGCAGCAGAACTGCACCGTCGATAAGGCGATCTATCGCAAAAAAGAGAATGAAGACGAAAAGCAAGTAGCGAGTAAAAAGAAACGGAAGGTTGTTTCTGAGAGAATTCGTGATTCGCCACAGGAGAATTAGACAGGCAAGGCAGGCGAACCATGCAGCAAGGTCGGTGGCAAGATGAAGACGGACACCGCCAGTAAACATCGTAGCCCAAAAGCCGTGCCGAAGAATCGCAGCTGGACGGCCAATGGGGTAGATGAGGATGATAGACGTACTCAAGGCAAATAGTAGAAGGGAAAGAGTAAGGCGCACTCTCTCTGAAATTGGCTGGGTCTTTGTCACGAGATTACGAATCCATCGGCCATGGTATAGAGGCAAATCTGCCATAGTTCTGGGCACACAGGATTTGCTCTGTATGGCAAGGCATGCTGCCTGCCAGCCATGAAGAATCCATGCGCGTTCTTCGCATTCCGGCCTATCACCTGTAGAGAATTAGCAGAATTATATAGTCTATCGGGTGATTATCGGATACCCGATAGACTGACCGACGATGTGATGCGGCTGCTCCGCTTTTGGGCGATGACTCGACTTGGGCGGTACGACGAATGAACTCGTAGTGATGCCTTTGTAACAAACAGTTGCCCTGTGCGAGATGGGTTTGATGGGATAGTCAGGCGTAGCTGGCCCCTGTCATTGATATCGAGAGATGTCTGACCTATACTAAGACTGCTTCCGGTGTCTGCTTTTGCGAGCAGACTGAAAAGGGAATCCGGTGAAAATCCGGAACTGCCCCGCAGCGGTGAGCAGGAACGAAAGCTCCGACCAAAGGCACTGGTTCAGCCATGAACTGGGAAGCCGGAGTAAGTAGGTAGCCTGCAAGTCCGAAGACCTGCCGTGAGCCGTGTCCATAACGACGGGCATAAATACATACGCTTCCGAGGGGAAGTCGGGTGATTGCAGCTTCATTATCAAGCGCTGCCCTCTCTCCGATTCGATCCTCGAGACAGAAAGATGATCCGCTCAGATGACGCGGTAGCCGCTTGTCTAGATTTGGAAAGAGCACGATGAGAGTTGGCGACAATTTCTGCCCAGGAATTCTTCATGCAGTTCCTGCAAAAGACGGCTTGCTGCTTCGGATCAGAGTGCCAGGTGGATTGATTCGTTCGAGCCAGCTAAGCGCGATCGCAGAACTGTCCATTACCTTTTCTGATGGACAGATAGAGATAACATCTCGTGCGAATATTCAACTCCGAGCGATCCATCCCCAGAGCCTCGCCCAAGTTGTTGACGGCCTCGCATCGGCTGGCCTCCTTCCCTCGCGCGAGCATGACCGCGTTCGCAATATCATTGCCAGCCCCTTTGCCGGTCTGGATGCTACAGAGTTGCTCGACACACGTCCACTTGTTCGAAAGCTAGATGATCGTCTCTGCGCGGATTCGGAGTGTGCGGAGTTGCATCCCAAGTTCAGCCTGGCGTTGGACGGGGGAGGGAAGTGGTTCAGCCGCGAGAGAGATGACCTCTCAATGCGCGCGTTGGAAGTCGAGGGTAGACTCTGTTTCCATCTTGCGATTGGCGGGGTGCCTACTGGTTTCGGTGTGACGACTGATCAAGCGGTTGACTGCATGCTTGAAGCGGCAAGGATCTGTCTGCGCGTCGCCAGGCAGTTCGACTTACCCGTTCGAGGGAGAAGTATCACAGCTGTGCCCCGCGCAATCTGTCGCCTCATAGAATGCTTCTCGGACTTTTTGGTGCCCTATCCACCTCCAAAGGATCCTGAGGTCGAGGTCGAGGTGCCAGTCGGTGTAGTTCGCACAAATCACGCTGGGTTGATCAGCATCGTTCCTTCGGTCCCTCTTGGTCGATTGCAAGCAGGACAGGCGCAGTTGATTTCTGCGATAGCAAGCGACTGTGGCGCCAGTTCGAGACTTGCTCCTTGGCGCGGCATCGTCCTTGGCACAATACCTGAGAGAGCTGAAACCAAGGTGATCGCACAGCTTCATAAGAGCGGCTTGTCACTTGACGGGAAGGACGGTTATCGAGGTATCTCTGCTTGCGCCGGGAATGATGGCTGTGAAGCTTCTTTAGCAGACGTTCGCGCGCATGCAATGTTGTTGGCGGATCGACTAGCAGGCCAAGACACAAAACCTGGATGGAGCGTGAACATCTCTGGATGCGAAAAGCAGTGCGCGATGCGAAACGGCGCAATGTCCGAGTTGGTGGCTAACGAGTCAGGTTACAACCTGAAACTCCACGGAATCTCTGTCGCTTCTTCCTGCTCTCCGGCTTCTGCGATTGATGCAATCGTTGCCTGCCACGCAGGTTTCTCCACTGAGGATCGCCCATGAAGATGATCTATAAGAAGGACGCCGATGCTATCTATCGTGAGTCCTTCTCCATTATCAGAGCGGAAGCTGATCTGTCTGCTTTCCCGCAGAATCTCGCCCGTGTCGTCGTTCGGATGATTCATGCATGTGGCATGACGGATCTCCCGCAATATGTGGCAGCATCTTCTGGCGCTGCAGAGATCGGTATGCAAGCACTTCGTGCTGGTGCAACCATACTTTGCGATACGAACATGGTGGCAAATGGAATCACTCGATCAAGATTGCCCAGCAGCAATGAAGTCTTCTGCACGCTCGGTGATCCTCAAATCGCGGAGTTAGCGAAGAAACTTGAAACCACTCGCAGTGCTGCCGCGCTCGAACTCTGGCGTGACAAACTGGAGGGATCGGTTGTGGTAATTGGGAACGCTCCGACTGGGCTGTTTCGCCTGCTTGAAATGATGGATGAGCCATCCCCGCGACCATCGCTCATTATTGGAGTTCCGGTAGGGTTTGTAGGCGCGGCAGAGTCGAAGGCTGCGCTCATGGCCAACCCATTGAATCTTGCCTACATTACGATCCAGGGCCGTCGCGGTGGGAGCGCCATCGCCGCCGCTGCTGTCAATGCGCTTGCCAGTGAGGAAGAGTGATCAAAGCTCAGAAGGCGGGACGATTATTCGGCGTTGGGCTAGGTCCGGGCGATCCGGAACTGGTGACACTCAAGGCTCTTCGGATAGTGAGGCAAGCGCACGTAATTGCCTATCCAAGCGCCAAGCACGGTCAAAGCAACGCCCGTTCCATAGTTAGCGACGAACTCGTGAGCGAACAGATCGAATTGCCGATGATCTATCCAGTCACAACAGAACTGACCGACCATCCTGGAGGGTACGAAGGCGCAATCTCAGATTTTTACGATGAGATGGCAAAACAGATTGCCGTTCATATGGAGCGTGGCCGGGATGTGGCGATCCTCTGCGAGGGGGACCCATTTTTTTATGGGTCTTACATGTACCTTCACGACAGGCTTGCTCACCGTTTTGTGACAGAGGTAATTCCCGGCGTTCCTTCAATCATGGCTGCAGCTGCGAGGCTCGGAACTCCGCTTGTGAGGAGAGACTCTGAATTAGTTGTGATACCGGCAACGCTCTCTGAAGAGGAACTGGTGGCTCGGTTAAGTTCATCGAGCGCATTTGCAATCATCAAACTGGGACGTAACTTCGCAAAGGTGAAAAGTGCGCTCATCAGAGTCGGCATGGCCGATAAGGCGCTTTTTATTGAGCGGGCAACGATGGCCACCGAACGAATTGTTAAATTGAGCGAAGTTGATCCACTGAATGTCGCTTACTTTTCACTCGTTCTGGTTCCTGATTCACGCGAGCGTCAGCGGAATTATGTTGCGAACGGTTCAGGCCGAATAACAGTTGTGGGGCTAGGGCCTGGTTCTTCTGACTGGATCACACCCGAGGCTCAGCAGGCCTTAGCTGCGGCTACGGATCTAGTTGGCTATCAGGCATATCTCGATCGCGTCCCAGTAATATCCGGTCAGTGTCGCTATGGTTCTGATAATAAGGTCGAGGCCGAACGCGCGCGTCATGCCCTCTCCCTGGCCGAGTCGGGACGCCGCGTCTGCGTTGTTTCATCGGGAGATCCAGGCATCTTTGCTATGGCATCGGCTGTTTTGGAGTCGGTTGAACACGGACCAACCGCATGGCGCTCGCTCGACATTCATGTAGTGCCTGGTTTGTCGGCGATGCAAGCAGCTGCTTCGAGAGTCGGCGCTCCTTTAGGGCATGACTTTTGTGTACTCTCGCTCTCTGATCGCTTGAAGCCGTGGGAGATGATTGCAAAACGGCTGCATGCAGCTGCCTCTGCGGATTTTGCGCTTGCAATTTATAATCCTGTTTCGTCTGAGCGTAGATGGCAGTTAGCCGAGGCGCAGGCCATTCTCATGCAGTACAGGGCGACTGAGACTCCTGTTGTGCTTGCGCGTAGTGTTGGCAGATCAGGTGAGAAAGTCGTGTTCACCGATCTTGGAAGACTCGATTCTTCCCAAGTCGATATGCAAACACTGGTTCTGGTCGGATCTTCGACAACGCGCAAGCTGTCTCTATCAAATGGCCGGCAACTGATCTATACTCCGCGGAGTTATGGGGTCTAATCCTATGCAAAGCGTCGGCGTGGAGTTGCGATGATGGAAGGCAAACAGCCTTGGTTGACCATTGCTGGCATTGGTGAAGATGGCTGGGAAGGTCTCAACTTGGAGGCGAAACGGGCGGTAGAGTCTGCGGACTTGCTTTACGGTGGAGCGCGTCATCTAGCGCACGTGCCTATAGGTAATGCTACGAGAATTATGTGGCCCTCTCCCATGTCCTCTGCTGTACAGGAGATTCTGACGAAGCACCGAGGACAGAGAAGAGTTTCAGTTCTGGCCAGTGGTGATCCCATGCTTTATGGAGTCGGCGTAACCCTGACTCGCGAATTGAGTCCGGCAGAATTCCGTGTGATTCCGCAGGTATCTGCGTTCTCCCTTGCTTGTGCGCGAATGGGTTGGGCGATCGCAGAGACGACCCTCGTCTCGTTGGTAAACCGGCCGATTGAGCAGTTGCATCGGTATCTTTATCAAGGGCAGCAGGTTGTGATCTATTCCGAAGATGGTGCTACTCCCGGCACCGTTGCTCAAATGTTGACGGACCATGGTTATGGTTCGAGCCGCTTAAATGTTTTTGAAAATCTGGGTGGCTCCTCGGAGAAATGTAGTGAGGAGGAGGTAGCAAGATCATGGCAAACAGAACGATGCAGTGATCTGAACCTTATTGCCCTGGTTTGTGTTGCGGATGCGGGCCTTGAGCATTTGTCGCTTGTACCAGGGTTGCCCGAAGATGCATTTGAGACCGATGGACAACTAACTAAACGTGAGATTCGAGCCGTCACGCTCGCTAGGCTTGCCCCTTTACCTGGACAACAGCTATGGGACGTAGGGGCAGGCACGGGAACGATTGGTATCGAATGGATGCGGTCTCACACCTCCTGCTCCTGCATCGCGTTTGAGGAGCGAGAGGACAGAGTGAATAGAATCCTGACGAACGCGAAACGTCTGGGTGTGCCAGCGATGAAAGTTGTAATCGGAACGGCGCCCGCCACCTTCAAGGGATTGACGGCTCCGGATGCGATCTTTATTGGAGGAGGTCTCATGACTGAACACATGTTTGAAGAATGCTGGGATCGACTTGTGAGCGGAGGCAGACTGGTTGCAAACGCAGTAACAGTCGAGAGTGAAGCAAACCTCGCAGCCAGGCATAAGCAGTATGGAGGTGAGTTAGTACGCATGCTAATTGCTCGGGCTGAACCAATCGGCGGCGCGCTCGGCTGGCGATACCTAATGCCGATTACTCAGTGGGCAGTTGTGAAGCCATGAGTCAGCATGTTTCGATAGGTTTTGGCTGCTCTTCCCGAGCGACCGTCGAGGATGTAATCAGCCTCATTGAGAAGTGCTCAGTTGAGATTGCACCTGGCTCGATTGTCGCAACGCTGGATCGCTGTAGGAGCATTGGAGAAGCTGTAGGGGCAAGTTTAGGATTACGATTGATGGTATTTCCTGCAAACGTACTCACCCAAATTGCTGGCATAACGAGTCATTCTTTGCTGGCTTCCGCAGAGGTCGGCACTCCCAGCGTTGCGGAGGCTGCGGCATTAGCCTCTTTGGGACCGACGGCGCGCCTCACCTTGCCGCGCCAGACAGGACGTTTCTGTACATGCGCGGTGGCGGTGCTGCCATGACCGTCCATTTCATTGGCGCCGGACCAGGAGCAGCCGATCTGCTCACACTCAGAGGCCGGGATTTGATTCAAAAATCTCAGGTGTGTCTCTATGCGGGTTCACTGGTGCCGAAAGAGGTGATCGCTCATGCACCGCCAGGCGCTCGTTTGATTGATTCTGCAGAGATGAATATCGAGGAGATCATTGCGGAGATTGCTTCAGCGCATGAGAGGGGACTGGATGTTGCCCGCATTCATTCGGGAGATCTCTCGATATGGAGCACTATGGCGGAGCAGATTCGCCACCTTACTTTGCGCGGTATTCCATACGATGTGACCCCGGGGGTGCCTGCATTCGCAGCCGTTGCTGCGGCTCTGAATCAGGAACTGACACTTCCTGAGATCGCGCAGACCTTGATTCTGACACGGACTTCAACCCGATCGACGTCGATGCCGATCGGAGAAGATCTCGTAACACTAGGCCAGTCGGGTGCAACGATGGCAATCCATCTGTCCATCATGAACCTCGATATGGTGACTTCGCAGTTATTGCCTTTATACGGAGCGGACTGCCCAGTAGTTGTTGTCTTTCGGGCTAGTTGGCCAGACCAGGCTATTCTGCGAGGGACATTATCTACGATCAATAAGATTGTCGCAGCATCGGGTGTAGATCGTAATGCGCTGATCTTAGTTGGGCGATCTCTGGGCCAACCCTCTTTCGGTGAAAGCTATCTTTATTCGGTATCCAGAGATCGGAGCGTCTGAAACAAAAGCATAGTGGCGGATGACATGCTCTCAGACCACCTAGCTTCTCTAACAAGAAAAGATGAATGCAAAGCTATGTGGCGTCACGCCAGCTGTGGAGAGGAACTTCGTGATTGGACCCAACACACTTCGACCACGCGTGTTGATACTCGGTGGGACCGGAGAAGGTGCTCAGCTTGCTGCACATCTCGCTGAGAGAGTCGATCTGACTGTGACATCGTCTCTCGCTGGCCGAGTCAGTGAACCTAAGCTTCCGAAAGGGCTGGTTAGAGTCGGGGGCTTCGGCGGACTCGATGCACTTGCAACATATCTTGTGAATGAGGAAATCAAAGTAGTCATCGATGCAACCCACCCCTTTGCAGCAAAGATTAGTCGGAACGCTGAGGCCGCCTGCCGTCGCATAGGATTACCGTTTATTGCTCTGCTTCGTCCACCGTGGAGAATGGTCGCCGGCGATCGATGGCACGAGGTCCCCGATTTTCAGAGTGCGGCTGAGTTCGTAGATACGAAGATGGGTCGAGTCTTTCTCTCCATTGGACGTCAAGAGCTAGGTTCGTTTTCAGAGTGTCGTAACGCATGGTTTTTGATCCGTGCCATTGAAGAGCCTACGGAATGGCTACCGCCTCATCGCAGAGTCTTATTGCGACGGGGACCGTTTGAGTTTAAGGACGAGTTACAGTTGCTGCGTGATCATTCCATCAACCGGCTGGTTTCAAAAAATAGCGGCGGCCCGGCCACTTACACCAAGATTGAAGCTGCCCGTTCTCTTGATATTCCGGTGGTGATGATTAGTCGTCCCATCAAACATACCGTCCAGGCAGTTGAAACAGTCGAAGATGTCATTGCAAGGCTTGATCATCTTATTCACCCTGTTTCAGGCATGCCTGGGAGCTTGATCGGAACATGAAGCAATTGTTTGAATATTTGATCGACGAATACCAGCGGTACTCACGCGAAAGTGTTTAGAGGGATGTCGGGGATGAGAAAGCTTTACATTATTGGTATTGGCGCGGGAGATCCGGAGCAAATCACCGTGCAGGCAATTCGAGCGATGAATACAGTCGACGTATTTTTCTTCATGAACAAGGGTGACGCTAAAAGCGATCTTGTGCGTCTACGAAAAGAGATCTGCGAACGATATATCGATCAAAGAACATACAGAATTGTAGAAGTCACCGATCCGGAGCGTGATCCATCGATAGCTTCTTACGCTGTACGTGTCGAGGCATGGCATCAGCAAAGAGCCATCGTCTACGAAGAGTTGATCGAGCGTGAGTTGGGAGAGGGAGATTGCGGTGCTGTCCTCGTATGGGGAGATCCATCTCTTTACGACAGCACGTTGAGAGTCATCAACCTCGTCATCGAACGGGGGAAAGTTAGTTTTGACTACGAAGTGATTCCTGGAATCACCAGTGTGCAGGCTTTAGCCGCACGTCACAAGATAGTTTTGAACGGTATTGGGGAATCTGTATGTATCACGACGGGCCGGCAACTAGCTGCTGGCGGATTGCCGGTCGATACGGAAAATGTTGTTGTGATGCTGGACGGTAACAGCTCTTTCAGAGGCTTAACGGACCAAGACGTCTCTATTTACTGGGGAGCCTACGTGGGGACTGAAAAAGAGATTCTGCTATCCGGAAAACTCCGTGAGGTTGCTGAGATCATCGAGAGGACTCGACGTGAAGCCAGAACGAGCAATGGTTGGATCATGGACACTTATCTGATAAAAAAGCCAGTGCTTGTTTAGGATTAGGCGCATTCTTTTGCCGAGACAACTAATAAGAGCTATGTGAAGGCAACAGCCAGTTTCAAGAACTTCACAGACCGCAAATTCCAATTTTGAAACACGGTCATGAAAGCTGCACCTTGTTAACTCAAAATACCCGTGAAGCAGATATTAAACATATTTATTTCATAACTTCCACCCCGGGCTTCAGCAACTGGAACAGCGGTCCTCCGATAGTCGGAATGTTATAGGCGAGCCATGTCAGTACCGGGGCTGCTCCAAACGACAGAATACGCAGGTAAAAATCTAGTCCTAGCTCATTGGGTTTCTTGTCGGTGATACGGCTAAGAATCGAGTCGCGATGCATCTGCGCGAAAACCCAGATCACGCCGGAACCGAGAAAAGCTAAAAGAATGGTGAAAATCCAATTGATGAGCTGGTGTGGTTCAAAAGGGTAGGAATTCCAGGCGATGATTCCCAGCGCAAAAGCGGTCGAAATGAATGTGATCAGGTATCGCAGATTCACGAGCACCGTACGAATGAGCGAGACGTAGCGGATGGCAAGAAATTCTTCCGCAGCCTGGACAGACGATTCACTGTTTTCTATGGAAGAAGAGCTCTCCTCTGGTTTTTGTAGGCATTCGCGCAGAGCCTTGCAGAGATCGGGAGAATCGAGCTTGCTTTGCACTACGCCTTGGCGCTCAGTAACCCAGTAAGGAATTAGGAGCTTATCCAGCAATTCTTCAGCAAAGGCAGCATAGTGCAACTCGATTGCATTCATGAACGTGGACGAGAGTTCTTCTGGTGGAATCCGGTGGTCGTGCTTCTCTAGCAGCGGAGTCGTCTCGTCGGGCTGCTCGCCGATGTAATGTCTCAGCAACCCTGCTGTGTCTCGATTCAGCTCGTCGTAGATCTGAAGCAGGTTCTTGTGCGCTTGATCTGCCGAAGCCTGACCAGAGTGTGACCTCTTTGCCTGTTCCTCCTCATATCGCCGCATTAACATTGGGTCATTAACAAGATGCCGCATGGACTCGGAGGAGCGATTCATATCCTGCCATTGCTCACGAAGACCGCTCTGACGAAACATCACTACCCAACCGGTTCCCTTAATTCGATCAAATGCAAAGCGAATGGGCATGTCCTCAAGCCGTTGCAGCAGTCCTCGCTTCAGTGATCCCCAAACAAAAACCATGCGAAGCCATCCGGTCAGTGCGATGACAAGCAAAGGGAAGAACAGTGCGCGAATCATAAACTCATAAAGCGTAGGACCGTGAGGTACGGCCTTCCATAAGACGCGGTCAATGCCTTGCACAAATGGGAGCCAGACGGTTAGCAGAATAAAAATACATATGTAACCGATCCTGAGACATATGTCCGCAGCCTTTTTGTGACGAATGTGAAGAAACCGGAGAATTACTTCGCGGGTAATCAATAAGCATTCGATATTTCGATACAAGCAGACACTGTGGGGGCGCTCACAATCTCTCAGCGCGTCATCGGATACATAGAGGAGTTGGGATGCCTCTGTTCCCACGCAGCCAGGAAGTCTTGGCCGGTTGAGGTGGGAAAAGCGCAGACGCAGTGTCTGAAAATACGACCACAGATACCAACTGAAGAGCAGTAGTACGATGGGAACGAGTGGCGATACTCCGCTGGCCGGATTCAGGCAGCGATAAGCAAAAAACCAATTGGCCTTCGATCCGTCGTGCGTCCACCACTCCGTGCTGCAGAGCGAAAGCCAGACGGCCGACACGAATAGCATGGTCACCACGGCGGTGGTATTGAACAAGTTGTAAAACCATGCATCGCTTAATTTCCTGCCTGGTGTATGCCAGTACTTCTTCGTCCTTATAAGTGTCACTGTGAGGGTGACTGTGCCTGCGATCAAGGTCAAAATTGCGGCTGATACATTTTCCCCATTCCATCCGACTATTTGTCCGCACGCAAATAAAGGCCAGGCAACCACCACCGTCATGCAGAAGAGCATGAACGTCCCGATATGAATGCACATCGATCGCCGGTATGGCTGGTCGTTATGTTTGATATCCAGATCGCGGGTAAAGGGCGACCAGTAGTCTGCCACGCACATCAGAGTAGCGTGCAGCACACAAAGAATGCTTACAAACAGGCACAAGAAATACCATGTGAGTGCTGGCTGCATCTTCGGTGGCGGAGTGACTCCAACAGGCTTCGACAAGTCAAGTTCAGGAAGGCCACTGGATATCTCGCTGTCCAGCATCCCAAGCGGATAATAGCCATCGCTGCCCACTGCCGTCAGCCATAGAGGAGGCGTGTTCGCGGAGCTCGTCTCGTCCGGGAAGTCCTTCATGCCTTCAAGTTTGGGCGCGCTGTTTGTGTTCCCGTCCCAGAATGTATAGCTGGCGGCGTTGTAGTACTCCTGTGCATAGGAATCCGGAAAAGGAAAAGTTCGGAGCCATGTCAGAGGATATGGCGTGATGGCAAGCGAACCAATATATGCTTCATCGTCGATCTCCCGTTCAAATAACAGATCGGCTCGCTCAAAGACAAGTCTCGTATCTGGAACAGCACGATGCAGGAACTGCGCGAGAAAAAGCGCGTCGAGAATATTTGTGGATGAGATGATGACGTAACTCGCTCGCTTGCGCTGTATGTCCCGCTGAATTGCCATCAGCTCCGATTCTTGGGAGAAAGGCGTCATCTGTCCGGAAAGGTGAGGCACGCTGTCGGAGATATTCGAATCCTTCAAAGACAGGTGCAGATATGGGCTTGGTACCGTGTCTTTTTTGTCCTCGTTGCTGTCGTGCTCCGTCTCGGCATTTCTAAGCATGGAGATTTCGCGTGGAAACCGGATGATCATCGGCCCGGACACTCTATAGTGCGCAACAGCTTGTCCAAACGCGGTTCCGTCTTCAACAAGAATAGCCACCTTAGATGCATCTCCGCCGTGATCCTCCACATGGTGTGCAAAAGCCTGCTCCGCAAAAACAGATTCCAATTCAAACGAGCTGTAATGGATCTGTTGGCACTTTGAAGAACTCCCGGGTGTCTTCGATTTACTCTGGTCATCGGTGCATGGAGCTTCTCCAGCGACAACGTCAGCGGCATACCGTGTAGCTGTTGCTCCGCTCACATAGGCCGAATGAATATCTTTATCTACTTTGAATTCCGAATCGATTGCCTGGCGCAGCGGAAATGCCGATCCGGAGAACGTGGGACCAATGATTGCAAGAACATCGTGGGCACGAAACGATCGAGCGAATGTCCGTGGCTGAAATGCTTGTGCATTCTCTACCGCCTTTTTAAGTTCATCTTCATAGCGAAAGGCTCTCTGTATCTGAAAACCATCTACACCAGACGTAGGCGTCTCTCCCACCAGAAAGAGATAGAGGACAGAAGAAGAATCACTCGAAGCCTTCCCGGGTTCGAAGTGCCGAAAGATGATCAAGCCAGGCTCATGTCCTTTTAAGCTGTCATCCTGCTCCGCGTTCGCATCCTCGGTTCCCTTTCTCTTTGCTGCTTCTCGCATCCAGGGTTGCGGCAGCCAGTAGTAGGTGCTGACATAGCCGTTTGCTCCTGCCGCTTCGATGACGGCGTCGATCGTGCGATCAAATTGAAAGCCAAGATTGGTGTGAGCGGGATCGGCAACGGTAGCAATCACCGCCACGACTTTCAGGTTGTATGGCACGGCGCCTGCCGCGACGTTAGATGTTTGGGGAAAGCCCCATTTCTTGTCTGCTGTTTGCTCACATTCGCTCTCAGTCTGCGAATTACTGGTCAGACTGCCATTCAGAGAATGCCCGTTCGCGGTGAGCGCAACGTTTACGGATGGCTCCGTATCCATGGTTTCTCCTGCTGTCCGCGCAGGAGCCCAATATTTACAGGATGCAGCCCATGGGCCGTCACCGGTTGCGCTGACTCCTGCCTCATGCATCGCTGTCGAGGGTTTAGCCGTGTTCCCGGGGGTTAGTGCTCCTGGTCCACCAGCACGGAAGAGAAGCGCAGCCAGCAGGACTGCACCCATGGTTGTACCCTGGCTCTTGTTCATAGGTGTTTCCAGTTCGGAGATACTGTTTCAAAAAAAAAAGAACAAAGCCGGCCGTGAAGGATGTCATCTGAAAAATTGTGGGGCCGGGAGTCAGGCAATGTTTGCGGAAAAAGGGGGGACCGCAACCTGCAAATGTCGACCAGAAGAGCGCAGGATCTAACGCATGCGTCTCCGCCTACCTTGGATAGTAGTGCTTTAGATCAACATTTTGTTACATAGATTTTATGAAGAGCCCGTTCCCCATGCCGATTTCAATCTTCAGGCATGGGGTTTGCGGGCGAGATACAGGTGCAGCCTCAGAATTGAAGGGTGCGAAAGCAGCGAGCCGGAAAAGGGTTGAGCCTCCGCTATTACTGAATCCGAATATCGCCCGATCCCGTTTCGACCCGTACGGTGGGGCCGCCGCCGTTCACGTCACCGGTAATGTGGTGACGCTCAAAGCTGCCATGTGTGCTGATTGGAGGATCGCTATGTACGCTGCCCGATCCCGTCTGTGCATCCAGTGAGAAGCGCGAATTGCCGGTATTCAGCGTCACCGATCCCGAGCCGGTTTGCAGCCTCCAGTCAGAAGTGGGCTGCCCTTGGATCTCCATATCACCTGATCCGGTCTGCGCATATAGATCGCCCTGCACGTTTTTAAGCCGGATCGAACCGCTACCGGTGTGAGCTTTCACGCTGGTTGAAGACTGCATCGCGCTGCGAATGTCTCCCGATCCGGTTTCGAGTGACACGCGGCCACTCAGTCCGGACGCGTCAATCGATCCCGAGCCAGTATTGAGCTTGGCCGGACCGCTAAGATCTGCAACGTGAATGTCGCCCGAACCGCTGTTGGCGGTAAGGTCCGTGCCTTTTGGAGTCGTGATCTCGTAGTCGATGGAAATGTTTTTGTAGTCGGTGTGCTTCCCAATGTCGATGGTGTTCCCGGACTGTTCGATCGGCGGGTTTGAAACTACCTCATGGACGCGCTGTTCCGGTGATCCGTTGTCGATCCAGCTGTTCCATTTAGCCGCGTGCACGTGGCCTATAATGTGAACACTCGCGTCCGAACCTGGAGTGACATGGATATAGCCTGCGCCCGTGTTGACGCTCAGTGTCACCGCTCCGCTCGTGTGGAGCGTCTTATCGAAGGTGCCGTCCGCCGCGAGAAGGGCCACGGGCGTTAGCAACATTACGGATATCGCACATATTCTATGGAGATGCATAATAAATTCCTTTACTAGTTGCCTGTGTCTGAAATAGGCCAACGGCCAGCACACCTACTTTACTGCTGCAAGACGACGGTGTCTCCTTCTTTTAGTCCGTCCAAAATTTCCGTCTTGCTTCCATTTGAAATTCCTGCCTTCACGGAAATCTTGCGCTGAGCATCCTTTTGTTTCGAATCGGGCACAAAAACAGATGCATTCTTCTGGTTGTCATAGACCAGCGCCTGCTCCGGAACCGTGAGGGCGTTCTTATGTTCGGTAATCAAGATCTCGGCGTTCGCCGTCATATTGGCCTTGAGTTCGCCCGTAGGATTGTCAATCGAAACACGCACTTCAAAGGTCGTAACGTTGTCTTTTTCAACACCGAGAGGCGCGATCTTCGTAACCTTGCCGTTAAATGTCTTGTTCGGAAAAGATTCAACCCGGATACGCGCCGGCTGGCTGAGATACACGCTGCCGATGTCCGCCTCATCGACCTTGCCCTGAACATACACCTGCGTCGTGTCACCGAGCGTCATCACCAAGGTCGCGGTCGATCCGAGCACAAGAATCGAGCTGACCGCATCGCCAATCTCCACGTCACGTGAGAGCACAACGCCATCCATCGGGGAAACCAGCGTCGTATAGCTTAACTGCTCATTCAGCTGATCGAGGCTGGCTTGCGCCGATTGTACTTGCGCCTCGGCCTGCTTGAATTTGGCCTGATCTACGCTGATCTGTGCCACAGATGCGTCGCGCTTATTTTCAGCGGCGACGTAGTTACGCTGTGCGTCATCGAGAGTCTGTTTTGAAACGATGCCGTCATTCTCCATGGCAAGGTTGCGGTCATAGGTTGACTTGTACATCGGCAAATCCGGGGCCGCGGCGTTTACCCTGTCCTGCTCTATGTTGGCCTTATAGGTGATGACATTGGCTTCGGCCGCGGCGAGCGTCGCTTTTTGCGCTGCAACTTGAGCGAGAATTTCCTGCTGGTCGAGCTGTGCCAGGATCTGTCCTTTATGCACATGCTGGTTAATGTCCACGTAAAGTTTTTCGACGATGCCGCTGGCCTTGGACTTGAGCTCAACTTTGGTAATGGGCTGGATCTTACCCGTGGCAACAACGCTTTTGGCAATATCGCTGCGCGTGGCCTTGGCCAGCTTGCTGGGATCAATCTTGCTTCCGCTGCCGCGGGCAACCGCAACAATGGCTACCAATGCGATCAATACAACCGCTGGAATCCCACCCCATAGCCACCATCTTTTCTTCCGTTTACGGTGCGTCGTCACGCTAAATGCTCCCGACTTTTAGACTCGTCATACCTGAATAGGTACGTGTCAGCTTGGTATACGGAGGCGGCGGAGCGTTAGTTCCATGATATGAACTGTTAAACTCAGAGAAAAATGTCAGGTCTCCTGCTCTTTCGGTTCGTTTCGATAGCGGTACTGATTCTCGCGAATGGCTTCTTCGTCGCGGCAGAATTCGCTCTCGTCAGCGTACGGGAGACGCGCGTCGAACAGCTTATCGCTCAACGCCGTCCGGGAGCGCGCACCGTCCGCCGTCTGCAGCAGAATCTGGACGACTTTCTGCCCGCCGTGCAATTCGGTGTCACTCTATGCAGCCTGGCTCTTGGCTGGATCGGTGAACCGGTGGTGGCCGCCATCTTCGAGGAGTGGCTGGCGCACGTTCCACATGCTAATGTCTATGCCCATCTGATTGCGGTTCCGATCGCATTCGCGCTGATCACCTATTTTCATGTCCTGTTGGGAGAGCTGGTTCCAAAATCGCTTGCTCTGCGCAAAGTCGACCAGATGGCGCTCGGGGTTGCCGGTCCCATGGACGCCTTCATCCGTATCACGCGTCCGGCGGTGCGCCTGCTGAACCGGTCGGCAGCGTTTGTATTGCGGCTCTTTCGTGCTCCCATGGTGCATGAAGGCACTGTGCATTCTCCGGAGGAACTGAAGCTGATTGCCACGGCTGCTCGGCGTGTCGGCATGCTGCCCGAGTTTCAGGAGGCACTGATTCATCGCGCAGTCGAGGTAAATCAAATTCCGACGCGCGAGATCATGACACCGCGTCAGCGCATTTTTTCCCTCCCGTCGGACATGCTGATCGAAGAGGCAAGCGCTCGCATCGTAGAAGAACTGCATTCGCGCGTTCCGGTTTACGACCCGGCGCGTGGACCGGACCATATTGTCGGTGTGGTGTATTCGAAGGATATTTCGCGGCTCATGCACTTTCGCGCCTCAGCTCGCACGCGCTTTGCCGATTCGCCTTTTACCGAACTTCGTCTGCGTCAGGTCATGCGCGAAGTGTTGGTTGTTCCCGAGACGAAACCGGTCCTCGATCTGTTGCAGGATTTCCAGCAGCGCCGCCGTCATCTGGCGATTGTGGTGGATGAGTTCGGAACAACCGTCGGACTGGTCACGGTAGAAGATGCGATTGAGCAGCTAGTCGGCGAGGTAGAGGACGAGTTTGACGTTGCGGCGAAGGCCGCACTCACGTCCGCAAGCGGTGGCATTGTGCTCGACGGCAGCGTGAACCTCCGCGATCTTGAAACGCAGATGAGTTGGAGGCTTCCGCGCGATGGTGGCGTGGAAACTTTGGCAGGATTTCTGCTCACTCGTCTGGGGAAAATTCCCAAAGGCGGCGAGACAGTGGAATTTGAAGGGCGCAAGCTGACGGTTGCCGAGATGAGCGGAAACCGCATCAGTAAAGTGGTTGTAGAAAATCTGGCAACGCCATCGGCAGAGCCAATGGAAATTCAACCGGAGAAAGCCTCCTAATGCAGGCTTTGCGGTCGCTGCTGATGCGATTGATCTACACCATCCCAGTGGTATGGCTGGTGGTGACGATCGTTTTTTTTCTTATCCATATCGTTCCGGGTGATCCTGTCGAACAGATGCTGGGCGAAGGCGCACGCGCCCAGGATATTGCAGCACTCCGCCATGCGTACGGGTTGGATGTGCCGCTGGGCGAGCAATATATTCACTATTGGCGCGGCGCGCTGCACGGCGATCTGGGCCACTCGCTGCGTCTGAATGATTCCGTTACTCATCTTGTGATCACCCGCTATCCATATACATTGGAGCTGACAATCGCGGCGTTGATTGTAGCTTTGCTGTTGTCGATTCCAGCGGGTATTGCAGCCGCACTCCATCGCGGGCGATGGCAGGACAATGCTGTCGGCGTTGTGAGCCTGCTGGGATTGTCGTTCCCAGGTTTCGCGCTGGGACCGATCCTGATCCTGCTTGTCTCCATCAAGCTCGGCTGGCTGCCGGTGAGCGGTGCCGGCGGGTGGGAGCACCTTGTGTTGCCGGCGATCACTATGGGCAGCGCGCTCGCTGCGATTCTGACCCGCATGGTACGCACGGCCATGCTCGAAGAGTTAGGCCAGGACTACATTCGGACGGCGCGCTCCAAAGGGGTATCGGAGCGTTCTGTCGTCTATAAACACGCTTTACGCAACGCCATGATTCCCGTGCTCACGCTGATTGGCCTGCAGTTCGGCGCACTGCTTGCCGGAGCCATTGTGACGGAGACGATCTTCAGCTGGCCGGGAATCGGGCGGCTTACCGTCTCGGCGATTTCTAACCGCGACTACGCGTTGGTTCAGGGCTGTATTCTCGCTGTCGGGTTGACGTATGTTCTGGTGAACCTGATCACCGATATGCTCTATATGGTTGTGAACCCACGTATCAGAAACTAAGCAGTTTCAAAAAGCAGATCCTTCGACTGCGCTCCTTCCAGTCGCTGCGCTCAGGATGAGATCTATTTTGGGGACGATTTGATCCTCCCCAGATATCTCCAGAAACCCAATCGAAATGGGCAGCGAAAACCTTCGCGGTCCTGCGCTTCCGGGATTGAAGTACAGCACACCTTTTTTCCAGTCGATCAGCGGCTTGTGCGAGTGCCCGCTGACGACTACCTGAATTCCTGCGGCAACTGGGTCGAGATCGAGTTCATGCACATCGTGCAGCATGTAAATGCTGTGTCCACTCAGTTCGATTAGCTCGATGGCCGGGAGCTGCGCACAAGGGCCACTTCGATCAATGTTGCCACGAATCGCGGTGAGTGGGGCAATCCGGCGAAGCTCATCGAGGATCGCTGGATCACCCACATCTCCAGCATGCAGAATGTGCTCCACACCGCGTAGGGCGGCAATGGCTTCCGGGCGCAGTAGGCCGTGGGTGTCGGAGATGACGCCGATCTTCATGCTCAAACCATCACTTTAACTTATGCACTTAAATACCCCGATTTCCTCAGGCACTCCAGCGATTTCCGAATCGGTGCCAATTGTGAATCCAGCGTAAAATCTTATCTATGAAGGTTACGGTCGGAGTCTCCGGTGGCGTCGCTGCCTATAAGGCAGCTGAACTCGTCCGCGCACTGCAACGGCAGGCGCTTGATGTTCACGTCGTGATGACGGAGGCGGCACAGCAGTTTGTGCAGCCGCTCACCTTCGCATCGCTCACCGGACACAAGGTCATCACCAGCCTTTGGGCTGGCGATTCCGATGAGAGTAACCTGAACTCCGCGATTGAACACATCGATGCGGCGCAGACAACCGATGCACTCATCGTTGCTCCGGCCACAGCCAATATCTTAGCCAAGTTCGCGCAGGGCATTGCCGACGACTTTCTGACCACGATGTACCTGGCCACGAATGCGCCGGTGATCGTTGCTCCGGCGATGAACGTCAATATGTGGAACCATCCGGCGACGCAGGCCAACCTGGCGCTGCTCGAAGAGCGCGGCGTACGCATCGTTTCGCCAGACAGCGGCTACCTGGCTTGCGGCATGATCGGCAGCGGACGGCTCGCGGAAAATGACGCGATTGTGCAGGCCGTCCTCGGCATTTTGACGCACCGCAACGATCTGGCTGGCGAGACGGTTCTGATTACGGCCGGCGGTACGCGTGAGGCCATCGATCCAGTTCGCTTTCTGGGCAACCGTTCGAGCGGGAAGATGGGCTACGCGCTGGCCGAAGCTGCCGCCAAGCGCGGCGCGAAGGTGATTCTTGTTTCGGCGCCCACGGCGTTGCGTCCTCCGGCGAACGCAGAGATTGTTTCGGTGGTGACGACGGAAGAGATGCGCGCAGCCGTGCTGAGCCGTCTCGATGAGGCGACCATCGTGATCAAGGCCGCTGCCGTGGCCGATTACCGGCCTGTGATCCAGGCGGAACAGAAGCTCAAGCGTACCGGTCCGCTGATATTGGAGTTTGAGCCTACCGAAGACATCCTTGCCGAAGTCGTCCAGCGTCGCCATGACGGCATGCTCATTATCGGCTTTGCCGCCGAGACGGAGAATGCCATTGTGCATGGCCGCGACAAGCTGCTGCGCAAGGGCGCGGACGCTATCGTGTTGAACGACGTTTCCCGTGAAGGCGTCGGCTTCGATTCGGACCGCAACGCCGCCACGTTTCTGACGCGTCAAACTGCCATCGACCTTCCGGAGATGAGCAAGCGCGAGCTTGCCGACCGCATTCTGGAAGAGGTGATCACGCTGCGCCGTCCGCAAAAAATGGTTGCGGAACGGTAAATCATGTCTCGTCTCGATCCGGAACAACAGCAGGCCATCGCTGCGCGTGTTCGCTATTACCGCGATCTTGGCGTCTTCGACTTCTATCGCCGCGGCGATGCCTCGGCTATGCCGGAAGTCACACTCGAATCTGCATCTGATGAAGTGCACCCAGCAACTGCTGCTGTTCCGGCTGCAGAAGAGACTATGCCGAAAAAGCAATCCATCGCGCCCGCTCAAGGACTGTCCGTTGCCAAATCCGTGATCGCGCCGGAGAAGCGCGAAGCTGCTCTCAAGGTCATTCGCGAAGAAATCGGCGACTGCAAGCGCTGCCCGCTAGCCTTTGCCGGGCGGCATACCATCGTCTTCGGCGAAGGCGACCCGAATACCCGCCTGATGTTTGTGGGCGAAGGGCCGGGCGCGGATGAGGACATGCAGGGCCGGCCGTTTGTCGGCAGGGCAGGGCAACTGCTCAACAACATGATCAACGCGATGGGCCTGCAGCGCGAAGAGGTTTACATCGCCAATATCGTCAAGTGCCGTCCGCCGCAAAACAGGACGCCGGAGCCGGTTGAGGCCAACACCTGCTCCCAGTTTCTCTTCCAGCAGATTGACGTGATCCGCCCAGAAATTCTGGTCGCGCTCGGCTCGACTGCCGCGACGTACCTGCTGGGCGGCAAGGCCTCGCTCAGCTCATTGCGTGGACGGTTTCACGAGGCGCGCGGGTCGAAGCTCATCGTCACCTATCATCCGGCTTACCTGCTGCGCGATCCGCGGCAGAAGAAGGAAGCGTGGGCCGACCTGCAGATTGCCATGAAGGAGCTTGGATTGAAGGCTCCGAAGCGTCCGGCTGGAGAGTAGCCGCCTGGCCCTCCCCCCGGGGGTGTTTGCGCTAATTTCCTGCAAATAAACGAGTTATCTGCATTTTTGCGAAACTCTTGCATCAATATGCGTCGATGCGGCTAACAAAGCAGATCCTTCCCCTTCACTGCGTTCAAGGTCAGGATGACAGCTCTTTTTCGTTCAGAAAGCGATGACTGGCTTCTATATCCGCTAAATACTTCTATCTGTTATCAGTTTATCAATTTGGGGCGTAATTCCATGCCAATGGTTGTTGTGACGATTATTTGACATGCTGCCGGGCGCTAAATTGAAAGCCGCTCCTGCCTCGTTCTCTTGCCTGTTCTCAGAGTTTGGGTTGGGAATTTTTTCGGTGAAGGGGCTTGATAGGATTTCTGACCCTACAGGGATATGCGATGTAGAATCGATGCGCAATGTGGGTGTGACTTTCCGCTGCCGTGAACAAAAGCGCTCACCTGGGAGACCGTTCGTTACGGGGTGCAAGAGTTGGCGGGCGAGGGAAGGGCACTCGACGTTGCTGATTCCAAGCATCTACCCGGGCCAAAACTGAGCAAGGAGAACACATCTATGCCATGCATTAACCCGCGAAAGACTGCGCAATCGAATTGTCAAGGACCTGGCACTCCGACTGCATGCTCATTCTGCAAAACTATAAAGGCGGCTGCGCCTTCCCAATCTCCATCCAAGGGACAACCGCCTGCTCGTACTGGGAATCTGGCCTCTCCTCTGCCGGGTTCGCAGACGCAATCTCCCGTTCCTCGCACTGGCAATCTGGCGGCTGCCCCCCCGAGTATATCTCTGGCAGAGCTGCGGCAAGCCCAGCAAACACACCAGGCAGCTGCGTTGCAGAAGGTTCTCGAAGTTGACCAATCGATGCCAGAAACGATCTCTGACGGACCTCCGGCCTGGAATAAAACTTTCACCATCAAAGCAAAGTTTGCGATGCAGGTCACACAGAGTGATCTCATCGTTCGGATCCGACTCAAGATGCCTGACGTGAGATGGGGGATTGGCGAGGTGCCCGCGATGAATGTCTGGTGCTCCAAGGTCAACATCGCATGGGCCGGGTGCAGCCTTTTCTGGAAGAGACAAGGTACAACAACAGAAAAGGAGTACCCGATCAAGGTTGAGATAGAGGTGGTGGAGAGTGGTCAGCACCACACAATTACTGCGCAGGATCCCAGCACGGTCGGCCATGGAGCAACAGCGGGACTTGGCGGCACTACCAGCATGACGAATTGGGGTGTGTTGGATGGCATCGACATCGCCCACGAGGTGGGACACATGCTCGGCAATCCAGAGAATTACTTCACCGTTGTGTTCCGAAACGAGACAAAGAGATGGGGGGCAGCGCGACAGGCAGGTATGGGGATTATGAATAACCCAGCAGAATCACCGTTAGCGGAGCATTTCTTGCTGGTGAAAGAAAAGTTTCCCGACCTGATGCAGTTGAATGCGGAGCAAGGCACAGTTACCCAGATAAAGGCTCCGCCGCCGGGTACGAAGAGCGGGTGGAAGCTCGTCAACGGCGGTTGGGTTCAAACATAGAGAGAACAAAGTTGCAGGGGTAAAATCCAACTGTTTCGTTACTCGAACGACAAAGCGGCCAAATGGCTAATACAGACGCGGAATCATCGCTGAGATTCCGCGCCTGTTGAGGGAATTACCAGGGTAGAGTTTCGCCCATATGGAAATAGCCGCCTGTGGGGCCGTCGGCTGCGAGGGTGGCAAGTTGGACGCTGGTTTTTGCGCCGTCGGGGATTTCCATGGGGGCGGCGTCGGTGCCCATGTCCGTCTTGACCCAGCCAGGATGTGCGGAGTTGACTTTGACTGTCGTATCGCGAAGCTCTGCGGCCAGATGGACGGTAAATGCGTTCAACGCGGCCTTGGAAGCATCGTATGCGAGGGCTTTGGCTCCGTAGATGGGTGAATTCGGATCGGCGTGCAGAGTGAGCGAGGCGAGGATGCTCGACAGATTGACGATGCGGCCTTCGGGAGACTTCTTGATGAGCGGCAGCAGTGTCTGTGTCAGCTCGATGGTGCCGAAGAAGTTGGTATCGAAGGTTTCGTGAAGGGTGGCTTGCGTAACGGTGCTGGCGTTGTTGGGGGATCCAGGCGCACCCTCTTTCCATACGCCGGCATTGTTGATGAGGATGTCGAGTTTGCCGTATTTCTTATTGAAATAATCGTAGGCTTCTTTGTAGTCGGCTGATTTTGTGATGTCGAAGCGGATGGCTTCCACATCCAGACCTTCCGCCTGCAGCTTTTCTGCCGCCTCTTTTCCTTGTTCCGGATTGCGTGATCCGATGACGACTTCAACCCCGGTTTGAGCCAGCTGGCGAGCCGTTTCAAAACCTATGCCCCTGTTTCCACCAGTGATGAAAGCAACCTTCTTCTCTGTAGCCATTTTTTTAGTTCTCCCGCGTGTCCTTCCAAATTTATGTGGCCTTGCGTGTTCTTGAGATGTGGCAGGGATGAATTGGATTCAGTGGAGTTTCCGGGATTGTTGGCTGTGGGAGAAAGCAGGAAAAACTACCGTCAAGACGCTAAGAGCGCCAAGGCGTGCTGCGGATTTTTACAACAGAGGGCACAGAGAGCACGGAGCGAAATCTTGCGGGGGCGGTAGTGGGTCAAAGCGGTCAAGCAAATCCGATTTACTCTTCGGCAATCCTAGATCGTCTCCAAATCCGCGCGACCTATAAATCCTGAAATGCTGGGTCCTTACAAAAATCATCTGTTGAACCGACATCTTCCGCAAGCCATCTGAGATTGTTGTTACCCTTCTTGCTGGTGATGAACCGGAAAGGTTTTTGTTGAGGAACATTCGGCAGCGAATTAAGTCGATAGGTGACAATGATTTGTATGTCGGCACAAGTGAAAGGTGGCGTTGGCTCGAGTCTAATTTTATGCATAAACCAGTGAGAAATAACTGGCTCTGAATGTCCATTGCCACCGATGTCAACAACAACAGAATGGCTATTGACAAAAAAATGGTCGCCTCCGATATCGAACCTTCCGAAACGGAGCGTGTTGCTAATAAACGACATCCCTGTGACCGTTATAGGTTCCTCCCCTCCATTAAAATATTTGAAGACTGCTGAAATGGGGTCATCTTGCGGACTGTAATCCATTTGCGCTGTCAAAAGTTTATAAGTTTCTCTTAGTTTGGCCTGTTGCAATTCCTGAATTTTTCTCCGTTCCTGTGTCAGCCGCTGCATGTGCCAAACGCCATCTAGACACACAAAAACAATTAGCGAGCATACAGCAGCAATTACTTTCACGTTTGTTTTCCACTCGAAAGATTCCCAGACAGCAAGTAATAGAAACACCAATGTTCCGAAAAGCAGGCAAGAGCCAAATATAAAATTTGGTTCAGGATTCATCACTACATATAGCCAGTTACCCAATGAAAGGGCGAGTCCCAAAAAGGGAAGGACGCGTCCAAGGCGTTCGACTCTAGCGATAGGTTCAGTGGAAATCTGAGGCTGCTGCTCTTCTTTGAAAAATTTGGAGGCAATGCTGAACGCCTCTGGGTCTCGTAGAATTTCCAATAATTGGCGATCAAGTTTTCGGCGTTGCTGGTTGTTCACGGTGTCCAAAATATTCTCATTCCATGAGACCTTTCGTCGATTCGTGATCAATTTGATAGGAGAAGGGAAAACATATGACCTCGCAACTGGCCCACCACCACGGAGGGGCTGATGCTGGGTGGTGGTTCTCTGAAAGAATGGGAATCATGTCCGCATTTTGCGATGTAGCCTTGCCTGTTCCGCTTGACCGTGCGTTTACCTATGCGCTGAACGGGGACATTCCGGGCGTTGGCTGCAGGGTGCTGGTGCCGTTTCGCAATGAGAAGCTTGCCGGGGTGGTGGTGCGGGTGCATGACGATACGCCGCCCGTCGAGGCGAAGCCGCTGATCACGATTCTCGACCGGGAGCCGATTGTTTCCGGGTCGCTGCTGGAGCTGGCGCAGTGGATTGCGCAGTACTACATCGCTCCGCTGGGGGAGGTGTTGCGGACGATGCTGCCCTTGATGGCCGAGGTGCGGCGCGTGGTGCTGTATCGGATCACCGACACGGGGCGTCAGATTTTGTATGAGGGAGCCGAGAAAGGCTCGTCGCGGCGGTCGAAGCTTTCTCCGGAAGAACAGAACATTGAATATGCCGTGCTGAACTATCTGGAAGACGGCGAAGCGGCGCGAGTTTCCCGCTTGCGGTCCGCGACTGGTGCGGGGCTCGCTCTGCTGCAGGGCATGCTGCGCAAGCGATGGATTGCGCGTGAGACGACGGCGGATGCGCGTGATGCGCGCCGCACGGTGCGGTATGCGGTGCTGATGGAGAACACTCGGCTGCCGAAGCTGAATGACAATCAGCAGGTGATTTTGGCGGAGCTGGCTGGGGCTGGTGGGGAGCTTCCGGTTGCGGAGCTGCGCAAGCTGGCGGTTCCGCCATCGACGTTGACGACGCTGGTGAAAAGGGAACTGGTGCGCATCGAAGAACGGCCGGCGGATTTTCATCTGACCCGGTTGGGAGTGAAGCGGCCCGAGTATGAATTGAATGCGCAGCAGCGGGCGGCCTTCGATGCGATTACGGTTGCTATGGCCTCGGGGGAATTTCGTCCCCATCTTCTGCATGGTGTGACGGGCTCGGGGAAGACGGCAGTATATCTGGCGGCGATGCGACATGCGCTCGATGCAGGGAAGTCAGCGATTCTGCTGGTGCCGGAGATCGGGCTGACTCCGGCCATGGCGGCGCAGCTGCATCATGTGTTTGCTTCGGAGGTGGCGCTGCTGCATTCGGCGTTGACTCCGGAAGAGCGTGCGGAGCAGTGGCACCGCATCCGCAAGGGTGATGCGCGGATTGTGGTGGGCACTCGGTCTGCTGTATTTGCTCCGGTGGCTGATCTTGGATTGATCGTTGTCGATGAAGAGCACGATTCGAGCTATAAGCAGGAGGAGATGCCGCGCTATCATGCGCGCGATGTTGCCGTGATGCGTGCGAAGCTGTCATCGGCTACGGTGGTGCTGGGATCGGCTACGCCATCGCTGGAATCATGGCAGAATACTGTGCGCGGGCGCTACGCGAAAATCGAGATGCACGAGCGGGTGAACCATCGTCCGCTGCCGCTGGTGGAGCTGGTGGATATGCGGCGCGAGTTTCAGGAGACGGGACAGGAACAGCTGTTCAGCCGCGCACTGATCGAAGAGACGCAGGCGTCACTCGAACGCGGCGAGCAGGCGATTATTCTGTTGAACCGGCGCGGCTATTCGTATGTCGTGCTGTGCCGAGCATGCGGCGAGAAGCTGGAATGCGAGAACTGCGCGATTGCGCTGACCTATCACAAAGCCGTTTCGAGCGAGGACGCGCATGCTCACGTCGGACAGCGGCTGGAATGTCACTATTGCGGTTACAAAAGAACCGTGCCGAAGGTCTGTCCGAAATGCGAGAGCGAGCACCTGTATTTTCTGGGTGCGGGCTCGCAGCAGGGCGAGGAGCGATTGCAGGAGATTTTTCCCGGGGCACGCATTGGACGCATGGATCGCGACACGGTGCGCGGGCGGCACGATATGGAGCGGCTGCTGGTGCGGCTGCATGCGGGCGAGATCAATCTGCTGGTGGGCACGCAGATGATTGCCAAGGGGCACGACATTCATGGCGTCACGTTGGTCGGCGTAGTTGGCTGCGACCATGCGCTGGGCATGCCGGATTTTCGCGCTTCGGAGCGGGTCTTTCAGTTGCTGACGCAGGTGTCGGGGCGCGCGGGACGCGGCGAGCTGCCGGGGAAGGTGATCGTGCAGACGTATCACCCGGACCACTACGCCATTGAGTGCGCGTCGAAACATGATTTCCACGCATTTGTGGAGCGCGAACTGAAGTACCGCAGGTGGATGCATTATCCGCCGTTCAATGTGCTAGCGAATGTGATGATCCAGAGCCAGCATTTTGAAGAGGCCGCAGGATGGGCGGCGACGCTAGGGAAGTGGTTTCAGCAGACGCAGCTGACGGGGGTGCGCGTGCTGGGACCGGCGACCGCGCCGATATCGAAGATCAAGAGGATTTATCGCTTTCATCTGGTGATGAAGGCGGAGAAGCGCCAGGTGCTGGCGAAGACGTTGCGCGCGATGCTGGCGCATGCGGAGGGGGCGGGGATTCCGCGGAGGAATTTGATTGTGGATGTGGATGCTGTGAGTCTGATGTAGGGGTGCTGGCCGCCCGGGCACACGCGCCTTCGGCGCCTTGATTGGCTTGTTGCGTGCTGTGGTTCCCACCCTTCGCTTTCGGCTCAGGATGGGACACCCTTTTCGTGCTGATGCGAGGGGAAAGCAGATCCTTCGCTCTGCTCAGGATGACAGCAGCAGGTATCGGTAAAGCTCAGAATCCAGAGCTACGAATCGAGCAGGTGGAGCTCTTTGCCTGGTTTGAAGCGAACCGCTTTTCCGGGGGTGATGGTGACTTCGGCTCCGGTACGCGGGTTGCGGCCGATGCCGGTTTTGCGTGGGCGGACATTGAAGACGCCGAAGCCGCGCAACTCGATGCGATCGCCATCGGCAAGGGCCTTTTTCAGGCTTTCAAATACGGTATCGACCGCGGCTTCCGCCTTATTACGCGGAAGACCCGTACGCTCGATGACGTGATGGATAATGTCTTGTTTTATCAACGCGTTCACCCACTTTTGCAAGGCATTGCCTGCAGAATTTCCGGCTACCATGGATGGTAGAAAGACTGGAGGCCATTGTCAATGGGCCGGACGTCACATAAGATGCACATTTCGGACAGATTATTCTACTTTTTTTGATTTCGGTTTACTTTTGGAAGAGCAGGTGAGGAGTTTCATGTCAATTAAGAGCGACCGTTGGATTCGTGAACAGGCCACAAAACACCAGATGATCCACCCTTTTAGTGAAAAACAGGTAAAAGAAGGGGTGATTTCCTATGGATTGTCCTCGTATGGGTATGATTTGCGCGTTTCCGACGAATTTAAAATTTTTACAAACGTAAATAGCGCTATCATCGATCCAAAGAATTTCGACGAGCGGTCTTTTGTGACAGTGCAGGCCGAATCGGTAATTGTTCCACCTAACTCTTTTGCCCTGGCGCGCTCGGTTGAGTATTTCAAGATTCCACGGGATGTGTTGACGATCTGTGTAGGGAAATCAACATATGCCCGGTGCGGCATTATCGTAAACGTAACTCCCTTTGAACCAGAGTGGGAAGGGTACGTCACACTTGAAATTTCGAACACGACCCCCTTACCGGCTCGTGTGTATGCTAACGAAGGGCTTTGCCAGATTCTGTTCTTCCAATCGGACGAGGTGTGTGAGATCAGCTACGCCGACCGCCGCGGGAAGTACCAGAAGCAACAAGGAATTGTTTTACCGAAGCTGTGATGGACGAGCCACGTAATTACGCGCAGCATTTGAAAGTGGGCCTGCTTGCGGTTGAGCCGATCCGCCGCACGGGCCTGCGCAGCATCCTCGAGGAGATAAGCGGCCTCGAGCTGATCGATTTCGATCTGGATGGAATGTTTGCTGCCGAAGCGCTGGATGTGGCTGTGGTCAGTTTGATGATCCCTGCGGAAACCCTGGAGACCATCGATCGGTTGCGGTCGAAAATGCCTGCCGTGCGCATCATCGTGATGAGCGAGGATGGCGATGATGAGAGCGTGATTACCGCGATTTCCGCGGGCGCCAAGGGTTATTTGCAGGACAATGCGACACCGGAAGAAGTAGAGCGCGCGGTTGCAGTGGTAGCCAGCGGCTCGATCTGGGCGCCACGACGCGCTTTGTCGATGCTTGTAGATCGGATGCTTAACAGCGGCCCTCTTACGTCGCGGTCAGCGCCGCAGTTTACGCATCGTGAGCTGGAGGTGTTGCAACTGCTGGTATCGGCGCGATCGAACCGGGAAATTGCCCTGGCGCTGGGCATCGAGGTGCGCACGGTTAAATCGTATGTGGGCCGCATGATGCGAAAGGTGGGCGTCGGCAACCGGATCGCTCTTTCCATCCACGCCGCCAAACATGCATTAGGCAGCGGTCCCGACCGGGACTCATAAACTGCCAATTTCCTGCTGCTTCCTGCGGCAATCGTCCCATTACTGAATTTAAAGAGCTTACTTAGGTCCATCCTACCTCGGTTATCTTGTTCGCAATCGCGGAAAGACATACAAAGGCTCTAGCAACAACGCAGATCTGGGGAACGGGGCTGGCACGCGGGAAACTGCAAATCAGCCCCCATTTTTTTGTCCAAACCCCGATCGCGCTCCTCGATTGTGACTTCCAACTCAACCCGCGGAAGATACTTGGCATCACAGTGTCTGAGAAGTATGGGAGAGATTGCCCAGTGAATCTTGATTTCTTGACGTGTGCATGATCCCGATTGAGGATGAAAAGCGGCGTCAACTCAGACAAATCGAAATAATGACCATAAAGGGAGAACGAGATTTATATGAAGAGGCTATTTGCGTTGCTGTGCCTGGCAGGAATGAGCTTGCCGGTGTTTGCTGCCAGTGATAAGGCGGCTCTTGATGAACGGCTGGAAAATGCCCGGATAGTCATCGATGAAGTTATGCAGACCCCGGATAAAGGGATTCCTGACGGCATCGTGAAGCAGGCCACGTGCATTGCTGTTGTTCCGAGCCTTAAGAAGGGTGCATTTATTGTCGGCGCGCAGTATGGCCAGGGCGTTGTAACCTGCCGCACGGGCCGTGGCTGGAGCGGTCCTGTCTTTATCCGCATGGCCGGTGGCTCTTTTGGTTTTCAGATTGGCGGACAGGGAACGGATCTCGTATTGGTTGCAGTGAATGATAAGGGACTGCAGGATCTGTTGAAGAGCAAGTTCAAGATTGGCGGCGATGCGTCGGCGTCTGCTGGCCCGGTCGGACGTACCGCGCAGGCGTCGACGGACCTGTCGTTGCGGTCGGAATTGCTGACCTATTCGCGCAGCAAGGGACTTTTTGCCGGCATCGACCTGGACGGCACGACGGTGAGCCAGAATACGGACGACACGACGCTTCTGTATGGCGCTCCGCATACCTTTGAGGAAATCCTGAAGGGCAATGTGCTTCCCACGGAAGACTCGAAGCCCTTCCTGCGTACCATCGCGAAGTATTTCCATTCATCGCAGGACCAGTAAACAGAATTCCCATCAGCCGTGAGAGAAAAGGCCGCACCTGGTGCGGCTTTTTTTTGTTGGGTAGTCGAACCGGCTTACATATTCTTTTCACATTTACACTGAGAATGAATCAGATAGATGCGAGAGAATCTTGAGTTTGCCGTGGTACGGGCGCTGGTGCGACTTCTTGGCTTGTTGCCGCGCAGGGCTGCGCGCGGCATCGGCGCAGGGGTGGGAGCGTTGGCTTACCGGATTCTCCCCAGACTGCGCAGTGTAGGGACCAGAAACCTGGAAATTGCGTTTCCGGAGTGGAGCGAGGCGCAGCGGCAGGAGGTTTTACGCAAGCTCTACCGCAATCTAGGCTGGGAGCTGGCGGAGTTTTGCCAGATGCCCGGCTATACGCAGGAGAATACGCGTTCCTTTCTTCGCTACGATGGGCTGGAGCGTTATGTGGCCGCTCGCGACAAGGGCAAGGGCGTTCTGATCGTCACCGGGCACCTGGGGGCGTGGGAGCTGTCGAGCTTTTACCATTCGCTGATGGGGCATCCGATGAGCATGGTCATCCGGCGCCTCGATAATGCCAAGGTCGATCAACTGGTGAACGGCATCCGCTGTCTGCACGGCAACCGGGTGCTGCACAAGGATGACTTCGCGCGTGGGCTGTTAGGAGCGATGCGTCATGGTGAAAGCGTCGGCATTCTTATGGATACGAACATGACCCCACCGCAGGGTGTTTTTGTGCCGTACTTCGGAAGGCTGGCGTGCACGGCTTCAGGGCTGGCGCGTGTTGCATTGAAGACCGGGGCGACTGTGCTTCCGGGCTTTATGTTGTGGGAAGATGCGGAGCAGAAATATGTACTGCACTTCGGGGAAGAGATTGTTTTCGATCGAACGGGTGACGATGAGGCCGATACGGTTACGAATACTGCGAAATGCACAGCGGCGATCGAGGCCTATGTCCGGCAGTATCCTGATCAGTGGCTGTGGGTGCACCGGCGATGGAAGACGCGTCCGGAGGGCGAGACGCGGGTGTATTGAGGCGGGAAGACGGGGCGGGAATGAACGCGGATTACAGATTCATGATGAGATTGAACAACGATATTGACTCGCGCACAACGCTGGGATTCTTCCTCCCGTTGGTCGTCAGAATGACGACCTATAGCTAGATCGGCGGGGATTGATTTAGATCATGATGCGAGTGAAAGACATTGCGGCTTCAATCGGCGCTGAGGTGCGCGGTAATGACGATGTAGCCATCGTGCGTGTCGCCAGCACTGCGCAGGCCACGCCCGACTCACTTGTGTTTGCGGAAGATGAGGCTGCTTTAAGCGATGCGCTGCTCTCGGGTGCAGGGGCCATCCTGGTCACGGAGGAGTTAGCGGGACGTGCGGGCGGCGGCGTGAAGCCGCTGCTGGTGATGCGGCAGCCTCGCCTCGGATTCGCACGCGCGGCGCGGTTGCTGCGCTCATCTGAGCAGGCGGAGGGGCAGGCGGCAGGTGTGCATGCGACGGCCATTGTTGCTGCGGGAGCTGTATTAGGCAGGGATGTATCAATCGGCGCGTATGCGGTGATCGAAGACGAGGCGGTGATTGGCGCAGGCACAAGCATTGGATCGGGTGCGGTGATCGGTGCGGGCGTGCGTATCGGCGAACATTGCCGCGTGTATCCGCGCGTGGTGATGTATCCGGGTGTGACGCTTGGGGATCGCGTTGTCGTTCATGCGGGCGCGGTGCTAGGTGCGGATGGGTTTGGCTATGTGCGCGACGCGCAGACGGGTGAATACCTGCAGTTTCCGCAGCAGGGAAAGCTCGTCATTGAAGATGACGTCGAGATTGGCGCGAATACGACCATCGACCGTGGAGCGCTGGAAGAGACGCGCATCAGCCGCGGAGTCAAGCTCGATAACCTCGTGCATGTGGGTCACAATGTTCGCGTAGGAAAGAACGTGGTCATCGCTGCGCAGACGGGCGTCTCCGGCAGCAGTGTGATTGGCGATGACGCGATTGTGGGCGGCCAGGTGGGCATTGCCGATCATGTCGAGATCGGCGAAAGAGTGATTCTCGGAGCACAGGCGGGGATTCCGTCGCGCAAGAAAATACGCGGTCCGGGCATTGTTTTCTGGGGAACGCCGGCGCGGCCGATCAAAGACTATCTAAAGGAACTGGCGGCGCTGGCGCGGCTTACGCGCGCGTCCAAAAAGAAGGAAGAATAGCGGTGGCCCTCCTTGTGGTTGGCGGGCATTCGCGCAATATCGGCAAGACCTCAGTGGTTGCCAGCCTGATTGCGCGCCTGCCGCAGTACCACTGGACTGCCTTGAAGATTACGCAGTATGGCCATGGCTTCTGCACCGCCAACGGCAAGCCTTGCGATTGCCAGACGGACCACCATACGCTTGCCGTGAGCGAGGAGCGGAGCCGGACCAGCGGTACGGATACGGCGCGATTCCTTGCCTCGGGAGCGGAGCGGTCGATCTGGGTGCGGACGCGCCAGGGCATGCTGGCTGAGGCTATGTCGCGCATCCGCAAGGAACTGGCTTTGGCAGAGAATGCCATCCTCGAATCGAATAGTATTCTTCAATTCCTGAAGCCGGATTTGTATTTGACGGTACTTGACGCAGGTACGGCTGACTTCAAGGATTCGGCGCGGCTCTTTCTGGATCGCGCGGATGCAGTTTTGATACGGGCAACCGGACGGGGTCTTATCCCGCAATGGAAGGGTATTTCGCCGAAGCTGATCGAAAATAAGCCGCAATTTGTGATCGCGCCGCCGGATTACATGAGCGATGATGTAGTGAGTTTTGTGGAGCAGCGGCTGGTTAAGGACGATTCTGTTGTCTAGTGTCCTGTTCTGGAGCTTGTGGCATCGCCGATCGATAGAAAAGCAGATCCTTCGCGCTGCTCAGGATGACAAATCGTTTTTTTATTGGAGTATCGAGGCGAACGATGGCCAAGGCAAGACGATGGAGTGTGTGGGTTCTCCTGCTGCTGCTGATCGCGGTCTTCTCGGCTATGTGGCTGGTGGCAAGACGAAACGAGAGCCGCAGAGACATCGTAGCTGCCGGGAGCGTGCCGGCGCTTACGATGAGCAGCTCCAGCTTTACTGATGGAAGCCTGATTCCTGCCAAATTTACCTGCGATGGGGGAGATACTTCTCCGCAGCTCAGCTTCTCCGCGCCTCCGGCGGGAACGAAGAGCCTGGCGCTGATTGCGGATGATCCGGATGCTCCTGCCGGTGTGTTTGTTCATTGGGTCGTCTTCAATATTCCGCCGGGATTCCTCGCGCTGGCTGAAGGCGCATCGGCCCACGCGGATCTGCTGCAAGGCGCGGTGCAGGGGAGCAATGACTTCGACAAGGTTGGATATGGTGGACCTTGTCCGCCGGGAGGGAGTTCGCATCACTACAGCTTTCGTGTCTATGCGCTGGATATCAGGCTCGGGTCTCCCGAAGGCGCGACAAAGAAAGATGTGGTGCGCGCGGCGAGAGGGCATGTGCTGGCTGAGGGGACGCTGACCGGGTTATATAAGCGTGGCCGTTAGCCCGGAAAAACTGGATAATGTAAGCATCGATGTCGAGGCGTATATGGCGACAGCACGCAATCTTCCCATTTCGGTAAGTGAATATCTGCATACCAGCTATCAGCCGGATTGCGACTACGTGGACGGAATTGTTGAGGAGCGCAATTTGGGAGAGTTGGATCACGCTGAGTTGCAGGGAGCGTTATTGGCCTGGTTTTCGATGCACAGACGCGAATGGGGCATAAAGGCTGTTCCGGAGATACGAGTGCAGATTTCTCCTACCCGGTTTCGTATCGCCGATGTTTGCCTGATATCCACTGCCGCGCCGCGCGAGCAGATTATCCAGACACCGCCGCTCGCCGTGATTGAAATTCTTTCTCCGGAAGATCGTATCAGCCGCTATCGCGAACGTCTGGAGGACTATCGCAGGATGGGCGTCAAACATGTATGGGTGGTTGATCCTGCCCGTCGAAAGGGCTTTGACTGCTCAACGGGTGACTGGATCGAGGCGAATGATTTCGCGATTCCGGAGACCCCGGTCGAATTGCACCTGGATGCGATCTTTGCTGATATTGACCGGAAATGAACGAGCTTTGAGTTGAGGCGCTCGGGGCGAAAAGCAGATCCGCTCCGCTCAGGATGACAACTTAAATTCAGAGGCAGGTCACTTCTGTGGGGGGAATGGCTCCGCTTTGACTGAGCCGTCGCGCTGCTTCATCAGAATTTGCACTTTGCCCTCGGCCTGTTCGAGGTGCTCTTTGCATTCGGCGGACAGCCGCGTGCCTTCTTCGAATAGCTTGATCGAGTCTTCGAGCGGGAGATCGCCGCGTTCCATTTGTTCGACAATTTTTTCCAGCCGTTTCAGCGATTCTTCAAAGCTTGCCAACGCTTGTTCCCTCAATCGTGTCTTGCCGGTTTGTGATTGCGCCGTCGGACAGCACGGTGGCCAGAACTTCGGCAGCCACGGTGTAGCGTCCAAAGGGCGCGCTCACCTGAACGCCCTGCACCATGGGGCGGGCAGTTTCGAGCATCTCCTGGGCGATGAGGATGCCTTCGGCGCGGGCTGCTTCCGGCGCCGAGGCCTGTTGCATGCGCAGCATGACGCTGTCTGGCACGGAGACGCGCAGATCGTTCTTCATGAACTCGGCGTTGCGCAGGCTGGTGAGCGGCCAGATGCCGGCGATGACGGGGATGCGGAAGCCTTCAATGCGCTTGAGGAAGGCTTCGAGCACGCGCAGGTCGAAGACCGGCTGCGTGATGGCGTATTCTGCGCCGGCTTCGACTTTGTAGGCGAAGCGGCGGACTTCGTTGTCGAGATCGGGTACGCCGGGATTGGCAGCGCAAGCGATGGTGAATCCCGTAGACGCGCCGATGGGATTGCCGCCGATGTCGAGTCCATGATTGAGGCGGTTGACGATGTTTACGAGGCCGATGGCGTCCACGTCGAAGACGGCGGTGGCGTCAGGGTAATTGCCGAGCTTGGGCGGATCGCCGGTGAGGCACAGGATGTTTTTAAGGCCAATGGACGAGGCGCCGAGCAGGTCGCTCTGGATGCTGAGGACGTTGCGGTCGCGGCAGGTGTAATGCAGGATCGTTTCGATGCCGGTCTTTTGCTGAATCTGGATGCAGAGGCTCTGCGCGCTCATGCGGGCCGAGGCGCGGGGTGAGTCCGGTACGTTGATGACATCGATGCCGAGGCCAGCCAGGAGGCTTGCGCCCGCCAGCTCCTTCGAGCAGTCGATGCCTTTGGGCGGAACGATCTCGACCATGGCCACAAATTTGCCGTCATGAATGAGTTGGCCAAGCCGCGAGCGCTCTTTAAGCGGTGCGGGTGGCGTCTCCGTGACGATGGGCGCCCGCGAGGTATGCGAGGGGTTGTTCTTCTGCGCATCGACGGCGCGGGTTGCCGACTTCATGGCGCGGATGTGGTTGGGCGTGGTGCCGCAACAGCCACCGATGAACTGGACTCCAGCTTTCAGGAATTTTTTGGTGAAGCTGGCCATGTACTCCGGCGAGCAGAGATAGATGTTGCGCCCATCGACGGCGCGGGGCATGCCGGCGTTGGGCATGACCGCCAAGGGAAGGCTGCTTTCGGCGGCCATGCATTCGATGGCGCTCAGGACTGTGGCCGGGCCGGTGCTGCAGTTTACGCCGATCGCGTCGGCTCCCCACGCGGTCAGCTTGGCGGCTGCCATCTCCGGCGTTGCGCCGTCGAGGCAGTGTGCTTCTTCATCGACGGTGACGAGTGCGATGACCGGTATGTCGGGAGCGACGTCGCGCGCGGCGAGGAGCGCCTGCTCGGCTTCGTTCAGTGCGGGCATGGTCTCGATCACGAGAAGATCCACTCCGACGCCAGGGCCGCCTGCGACGAGTCCGCGAATCTGCTCGGCAAATGCGGCGCGGGCTTCTTCAAGCGAGGTCTTGCCCAGGGGTTCGAGGTGGATGCCGAGAGGTCCGACGGACCCGGCAACCCAGGCGGTTCCGGCCTGCTTGTCTTTGAGCTGCTCGACGGCCTGGCGGGCGATGCGGACGCCTGCCTGATTGATCGCGGCGACCTGATCCTCAAATCCATAGCGAGCCAGACGGAAGCTGTTGGCGCCGAAGGTGTTTGTCTCGATGATTTCGGCGCCGCACTGCAGGTATTCTTCGTGGATGGAGCGGATCAATTCGGGCTGGGAGAGGTTGAGCTCGTCGTAGCACCGGTTGATAAAAACGCCCCGCGCATAAAGCATTGTGCCCATGGCACCGTCAAATAGAACAGTGCGGTTGCCAAACAGAGTCTGAAGACGAGTCGTCATCGCGGTATCTTCTAGTCATGCTAAGTCAGTCAGGGCGTTCGCGCCAGTCTGGGAATCATGGACGGCACGACGGGAGGCGAAGTGGTGACAGACTTGAGCGCTTCTGCTTTGTTATACTTGGCTTTCCCACGAACTCCGGAGTAGGAACGGTAGAGGTCTCAGGTTTGAAGAAAAGAAGTTCGCTTTTCGTTGTTGGATTGTTTTGCGCCGTATCGTTTTTGACCGCATGCGGCAAAAACTTTTACTTTGCAGGCCGTTCGCTTCCACCCAGCGGCGTTTTGAACCGTGTTCTGGTCGCGGTTCAGAACCCCAGCGCGCTTACCAAGGGCTCGTTGCTCTTCGATGACGCGCTCTATGACATCCGTCACCCGTTTAACGTTTCGACAACCACATTTTCCATTGGCGGATTTTCGGGCGCGCTGCCGGTCACGATTCAGAACATGCCGGAGCAGCAGATTGGCGCTGTCTACTCTGCCGGTGACGGCAGCCTTACGACCGCAGGCTACCAAACGGAAAAAGTCGTGAGCACGCTGGCGGGCTCGACCAGCCTGAACGGCCTGTCGCAGAGCATCTTTATGTCGCGCGATCAGCTTTATGTCTATGCGGCATCGCAGTCGGCTCATGCACTCACAGTCGTCGATCATGGAGCCTCGATCCCGCTCAACCTGCCGGGCGTCTTTCGCATTTCGGTCAATTCGGGCAATACCGTAGCCCTGGCTTTTGTGCAGAACACGAACGTTGTCTACAGCATCGTGCACCTGAACAACGACCAGCAGCAGGCCGCGATCAACAATCCGCATTGGAACCCGGGTTTGCCGAATTCGCAGCCGGCGCAGGACTGCGAACCGCAGAACCTTCCCATCTATTGCGTCTTTCCCGTGACCACGGCAAGCGGCGTTTCCTTTGACAATCCGGTCAAAGCCGTTTTCTCGACCGATGGCACGACCGCCTATGTTCTGAACTGCGGACCGGAATGCGGCGGCACGACCTCCGGCATCACGACCATGCCGATCACAACCGCTTCGCTGAATCCTTCCGGCGTGGGCGCGAGCGGCATCGCGCTGGTGGGGACGAGCAACATTGCTGTGCCGGGCGGCGCGACGAATGGGCTCTTCAACGGGACTACCTTCTACGTGGCTGGGCAGCAGGTACTGCAGCCGGGAAATACCTACACCGTGGCCGGACAGCAGGTGCAGGGGAATGGGCTGCTGGCGGGCAATCTCTCGGTCATTAACACAACGACGGGACAGCTTGCGGGGCAGTATTCCATCAGTGACGGCACGCACAACAAGATGGTGCTGGCCGACGACAATACGCTCTGGATCGGCTCGTATCAGTGCGAGGCGGGCGAACGCTACAATCTGAGCCAGACGACGGCTCCGGGAACGCTCTTCGGCTGCATCACCATGTTCAACACGTCCAATAACTCTGTGCTGCTGGAATCGTATAAAGGCGACGGCACGGGTATTGCCGCTGTGACCGGCCTGAATAAGGTCTATACCGCGGAGGGTGGACAGGTGTACATCTACAACACGGCGGATGGCACGACGCGCGACAACTCCAACGTGACCGTGACGGGCACGGCTTACGATGTGGCTTATATGGATGCCGCCAGCGACGGCGACAACACTACCTACTAGAAATAGCAAGCCTGCATGCGCATCAGGCGCATGCGGTAACACCACTTCTACAAAAGACGAGCCAAACGAAGAGCCCGGGTTGCAGGTAACCCGGGCTCTTCGTTTGATAAAACCCCTGACAATTTGCGCCTGTTATGCCCTTTCGCAAGAGCAATACAGAGTTTCCGTGGATATATCTTCGTATCGCGACAGCGCCCATAGCGAGAAGGACAGGGCGCAGACACTTAGATAGGAAAAGTTAAACCGTAACCTTTCGTCGTGGAGGGCGAAGGTAACCACGAACGGCGCAAGCATCACGAAGCTGGTGATGCTGAAGGTGAGAAACAGGCGCGGGAGATTCATGCGCACAAAAAACGTGGTGCAGGCCACAATCACGGCGAGCAGCGGAAGGGTGACGCGAGGATGAAGCCCGGCCGGGATGAACCGTAGCTTGGCAGCGTTCTGGTCAAGCTGCTCGAGGAGATGCGTGAATGCGTGAGGCGCGAAGATGGGCAGAGTGACGGCGGCGGAGGCGATAAGAACGATGACAAACAAGGCGATGGTACGAGTGCGCGACGTGCGTTGCAGTGTGAGCGCCAGCAATGGAATAAGAATCACCGCATAGATGATGCGTGAAGAGAGAGCGACTCCGAGAAAGAGCGCGGCAGGAATGCTGGCATAGAATGCTCGGTCAAGGAAGTGAATGAAGAGTGCCAGAGCGATTGCGATATAGAAAAAGTTGGTGAGGTAGTCCCCGCCCGAAGTGAAGTCACTGAGATTTGGAGGCGCCAGCAAAAGAAACACCGCGAGGAAGAAGAGAGCGGTTCCACGGTAACGGAAGAAACGAATCGTGAAGACGAAAAAGAGGGCGTACCAAAGGAAGTTTTGCCAGGCAATGTGTCCGAGCGCAAAGAAGGGCGCGGCTAGCAGCATGGCTCCGGGCAGGGGAGTAGGACGATTGCCCAGGAAGGTCTCGCCATCGTAGGGGTACAGATGGTGGTGGACGGCGGTGAGTTCTATGCGCAGAGCATCTTCCCGGTCAGAGCCACCGTTGAGGGGGTGTTTGAGGGAAATGGGATAGAGTGCGGCAAATGCTGCGGTGAGAATGAGAAAGAGAAGCAGGAACCAGCCGGCGCTGATTGGCCATTGTTGCTGGTTGAGTCGATCGAGCCAGTGCATTCCCAGAGCGATGAACAGAATACTGAGCAATATGGCCGCGGTGGCTTTGCCGTGACTCAGGTACTTATAGATGGCCGCCCAGGAAATGAGCGCCCAGGCAGCGCAGATGCTGAAGATAAGCAGAAGCCGACGGCCGGATAGATTCATCTTTGGGTACTATAGAGCGATCCCACCGTTACCGTGTCTCGGGTGTGTCTGAGAAATGTCATTCTTTAGTGAGAAGGACTCGGTGACTACATCGCGCCTTTTGCTTGTTGCCGCTTTAGCTCCGTCTGAAAAGCCTGCTCTCTGTCTGCGACGTAGCTTTTGTATCCATCCGGATCGATGAAGGGATTCGTAGCGTTTGTTTTCAAGCGGGCGAATTTCTCGGTCATTTCGTAATAGCCGCCGTGTGCTCCCAGGAAAACATCGCAGGGCAAGGCTTTGAGAGTGCGGAAGGTGTGCTCATAATCCTGGGCGATCTGCGGGTATTGCGTGTTGTTGACGAGCTTGTATCCGGGATTGACGTTGGGGCTGCCTACGATGACGACGTTGTACGTTTTGCCGTTGTCGGCTACTTTCAGCGTCCAGGTGGTGCAGCCCTTGGTGTGACCGGCTGTGAGGTGTGCGACCAGTACGACGTTTCCGAGGCGCACTTCGTCGCCATCATGCAGGATGCGATCGACCTTTGCGGGCGGATAGAGCATATCCCGCCGATTGCCATACTGAAAATCGCTTTTGCCGCCGTCTTCAATCTCCGGCACATCGGGAGCCATGACCATGTATTTTGCGCCAGTGAGCTGTTTGATCAGGGCGCTTCCGGCGCAGTGATCGAGATGCGCATGGCTGATGAGGAGAATCTTGATATCGCTGAAGCGGAAGCCCAACTGCTCGACGCTTTTCTTGATCTGCGATGGGGAGCTTTCGAGGTTGCTGTTGATGAGGATGTGTCCTTGCGGTGTGGTAATCAGGAAGGCGGCGAGATCCTTGCTGCCCACGTAATACACATTGCCGATGATGCGATGCGGTGGGAAGGGAATGGTCCACTCGGGATCGGTTTGTGAAAATAACGTGCCGGGCAGGGCGAAAAGTGGAATCACGAAGCAAATCAGGAGGGTGAACAGGCGAGAGAGCATAGGCACCAGCATGACATTAGCTTTTACGTCTGTGGTGATTCGGCCCGGCGAAAAATAATGACGTTCCAGGTACATTTCTTCCTGCTCTGCATCGGTGATACAAAGGCTGGAGGAGACGTAGCGACCGCTTCTCGGCCAATCTCAGAACGGCGTACTCGAAAACATGACAGAAAACTCCATCGCCGATATCCTCGCCATTGCCGCGCATCGCGACGATGTGGAACAGACATGCGGCGGCACGCTGCTCAAGATGAAAGCGCTCGGTTGGCGCACTGCGATTCTCGATCTGACACAGGGGGAAGCGGGCACGCGCGGCTCCGCGGAAGACCGCGCGGCAGAGGCGGCAGAGGCGGCGCGGATTTTGGGAGTAGGTTGGAGACAGGCACTCGACATTCCCGACGGGCGCGTGGAAAACACCTATGAAAACCGCGTGAAGATCGTTCATGCATTGCGTGAGGTGCGGCCGCGGGTTGTCATTCTGCCGTATTGGATAGGACGCCACCCGGACCACTACACGACTTCCATGGTTGGCTATGAGGCCTGCTTTCTTTCCGGGCTGGCCAAGCTTGATACCGGAAAGCCGCCGCACCGGCCTTTCAAAATCATGTATGCCAGCCTTTATGCGGACGTCCGCCCAAGCTTTGTGGTCGATATCACGCCATACATGGAACAGCGCCACCAATCGCTGATGGCTTACAAATCGCAATACCAGAATCAGGCGACAGGCAGCGGGCTGTTCGTTCCGGAAGAAGAAATTCGCGAACGCACCTTTGCCGAGGCGCGCCACTATGGATTGCTTGGCGGAGTGCGGTATGCCGAGCCGTTTGTGCAGAAAGAAGTTGGGCTCGTGGAGGATGTGCTGCGGATTCCAGTGCAGTCGATGTAGGACGCAGGGCACAGCGCACAGAAATTTCGTGCCGCTGCGAGCAAAACTGCAGGTTCCTCGACTTCGCTCGGAATGACAATTCTTACTTTTATCGAAAACTGAACGCTCACTCCTAGCATCCTTGAGCCTGAGCGCTGTGCCCTGTACGCTGCGCCCTGTGCTCTGTCCTACAATGGACGCATGAACCAGCAGACCTGGAACGCAACGCAATATGCACGCAATGGACGCTTCGTCGCCGACCTTGCCGGAGGCGTGATCGATTTACTCGACCCGAGGCCGAGTGAGCGAATCCTTGACCTTGGTTGTGGAGATGGTGTGCTCACGGCGAAGATTGCCGCAACAGGCACGAAGATCAAAGGTGTAGACAGCTCCCCGAACATGGTGGCTGCGGCGCAGGAGCTGGGACTCGATGCGGAGGTGGTGGACGCGGACGCTCTCGATTTCAACCATGAGTTCGACGCTGTCTTCTCAAACGCAGCGTTGCACTGGATGCGCAACCAGGATACGGTTCTGACGGGCGTGCATCGCGCGCTGAAGCAGGGCGGACGGTTCGTCGCCGAGATGGGCGGACACGGTAATATCGCGGCGATTCAGGTTGCGCTGCTGGCAGTGTTTGCAAAGTACGGTATCGACGCGGTCCACGCGGAGCACAATTACTTTCCCACTCCGGCGAGCTATGAGTCGCGCCTCCGTCATCATGGTTTCGATGTGCAGTACATCGAGTTGATTCCGCGTCCCACTCCGCTGCCGGAAAGCGGCATGCGCGGCTGGATGGAGACATTTCGCCGTGGACTCTTCGAGCAACTGCCTGAGCCGGATCGTGAAGCTGCGCTCAAAGATGCGGTGCAGCTATTGAAACCGGTGCTCTGCGATGACCTTGGCCACTGGACTGCGGATTATGTTCGGCTGCGTTTTCTTGCCATTGCCCTGTAGGGATCGCAGGCGGCTACCTTCGCTTGCAAAAGCAGATCCTTCACTTCGCTCAGGATGACAGCCCTTATTACGTGCGGACTCGCCTATCCCACGTGAGCCGTGGCGCGAGACGAGGAGGTTGCCAGTGTACGCGCGGGCAGGTAGACGCGCACGCATGCTCCATGCAGATCCGAGTCGTCGCTGTTCTTCAAGCGAATGGTGCCGCCATGCTTTTGCACAATGCCCATGCTTACCCACAGGCCGAGGCCTGTGCCCTGGTCACCCTTTGTCGTAAAGAAGGGTTGAAAGAGCTTCTGTTCGGCGTGGTCGGGAATACCGGGGCCGCTGTCCAGAATTTCGACGATGACACCGGAGCCGTGAAATTCCTCCGCGGGAACGCCGCTCATGCGAATCAGGATTGTACCGTCGACGCCGGTAGCGTCCGCCGCGTTGATAATCAGGTTGGTGAAGACCTGCCGCAACTCGGCGGGGAAGCCTTCAATGACAAAATTTCCATCGAAATTGTGCTGCACGGTGACGCCTTGCGTATCGAGACGGCGCTGCAACAGCAGCAGCACGCCCTCCAGCAGTTCTTTCAGATCTACATTCACCGGAGCATTCGGTTCGCGATAAAGATTCAATAGCGTGCGGCTTATCTGCATCGTGCGCTTCAATTCCTGCTGCGCCATGTTGAGATATTCTGCGCGCTTTTGCGGATCCGTCTCGTTCGCCAGGAGATAGTGCAGGTTCGTGACGGAATCGAGAGGATTGTGAATCTCATGGGCAATGCTGGCTGCGAGGCGTCCGGCGACGGCCAGTTTTTCGCTTGCAATCAGAGCGGCTTCGGTTCGCTTCTGATCGGTTACATCGCGGAAGACCAGAACGATGCCGATTAGGTTGCTGTTTTTGTCGCGGATGGGTGCGGCGCTGTCGTCGATGACGTACTCGGTGCCGTTGCGTGCGATTAAGGCGGTGTGGTTCGCGAGGCCGATGACTTTGTTCAGGCGGCGAACCTTTTCGACGGGGTTCTCCGCATCTTTGCGGGTGCGTTCATGGACGATATGAAATACCTGCTGCAGGGGCCTGGTCGCGGCTTGGTCGAGGGGCCATCCGGTAAGCTCCTCGGCTATTGGATTCATGAATTGCACGCTGCTCGCTGCGTCACAGATGATGACTGCGTCGCCAATAGAGCGCAGGGCGGTATGCAGCCATTCCCGGCTCTCGAAAAGTTCGTTGGAGCGCTCCTGCAGGTCATCGAGGGAGCCTTGATAGGCGCGTGACACCTGTCGCAGGCGCGTCAGGGAAAAGATGCTGAGACCAATGCCGACCAGCAGCGCGCCGACGATGATGACCATCAGCTCGCGGCGCTCGAGAAGGATGGCATGTGCCATGCGATCTCTGCGTATTTTGTCTTCCACCTGGCTCATGGTGCGCGTCGCTTCACGGACGGCATCCATCAGATCCTTGGCGCGGTGATTCTGGACGTTGTCTGATGCAGGGTTTGGCGTAGAGAGAAGATTGTTTGCGAATCCAAGCCAGACCAGGTAGCGATCATGAATGCGCACCAGGTTCGCAATCTGCTCCGGATTATCGGAAACGAGACGCCGTATCAGATCGAAATGTGCGTCGATTGGTCCGGCAGAATCTTTGAACGGCGCCAGCATGATTGGATCGCGGGTCAGCTCATAGCCGCGAAGCCCGGTTTCCTGATCGAGGATGAGCCGCTCCAGCTCCGCAACGTGGGTGCTGACTCTGTCGCTGTGCTCCAGCCAGCGCTGGGCCATCTGCGCGTCCGTCACTTGCCAGAGGAGCACGCCTGCAAGTGCCAGGAGGGCTAGAAGTGGAACGAAAAACGCCTGTTTTAGAACACGTCGAAACTCATTGAGATTCACCGATTGCTCCCCATAGGGAACTGTGATGCTTCAATGAGCCCTTGCAGCCGGTTGAGCAGCAATTCCGGGCCTTCCCCCTTTGGGAGGGATGAATCCACGATTTCAATCGTTTCCTGCGGCAGATCCACGCATGCGGAGTGCAGCAGAATGGGGACCCTTGGTTTGAGCCTACGCATGGCTGCTGCCACCTGGCCGCCGTCCATTTCAGGCATCAGATAGTCGAGCACGACGACGTCGATCGGGTTTCCTTCAAAAAGGCCGAGCGCGGTGTTTCCATCCAAAGCAGTCAGCACCTGATAGCCGGCCATCTCCAGGATGGCTTTCCTGATTTGCAGGCCAAGTGCTTCATCATCAACGCAAAGAATCGTGTGCGAACGCATCATCGCTGTAGCCTGGGGCGAGATTCTACTTCGACTGGCAGAATAAAAAGAAACAGATGAAAGAGAATAACTTGCAGAGTATAGCATCGGCAATATCCCAGACGTATGCCTGAATTTCGCTGTCATGCCACCCGGTAATGGCTGCAAATTTGATTGTGCAAATTAACAGTACGTTTGCATTCTCTTTGCCGCTATGGGATAGCCTGTACATGAAAATCTGCGTTCATTTCATTAAGATTGGACGCTCACGAGGGAAATACCGGATTGAGTCAGACTGTATTCGTGCTTGAGGATGACACAGACATTTCTCGTCTGGTGCAGCACCATCTGGAAGCTGCAGGTTTCGCAGTTCGCGTCTATGCCAGCCCAGCCAATGTATTGGTAGACGCAGAACGCCAGCCGCCCGCTCTTTTTCTGCTCGACATCATGGTTCCTGGCGGGGATGGCCTCGATGTCTGCCGCCGACTGCGCAGCCATCCGGCCCTGAGCACGGTGCCGATCATCTTTTTGACCGCGCGCGCCGGGGAAAATGACCGTGTTTTGGGGTTGGAACTCGGAGCCGACGACTATATTACGAAGCCTTTTGCGCCCCGCGAATTGCTGGCGCGCGTCAAGGCAGTGCTTCGGCGTTTTGAGCGGCCAACCACGCCGTCCGTGATCACCTTCGAAGAGGTGATGATCGATGCGGGGGCGATGCAGTTGAAGGTACGCGGCGAGCTGACCACGACGACAGCCACGGAGTTCCGGCTGCTGGACTACCTGGCGCGCCATCCGGGTCGTGTCTTCAGCCGGGATCACCTCCTGGATGCAGTCTGGGGAGACGCCCGCTTCGTTACGCCGCGCTCCGTGGATGTTTATGTGCGCCGTATCCGTGAGAAAATTGAAGTCGATCCGGAAAACCCGCGGTACCTGAAGACGGTGCGCGGCGCTGGATACCGCTTCGAAGTCCCGCGCGCCGCGCAGTAGCTTCATCGCAAATAAGCAGGGCCTACATTGACAGGCAGGGTCTTCACCAAACTTTTACTCTCGTTCGTCCTGGTGCTGCTGGTCGGAACAGCGATCCTGGATGTTTCGCTGCGTCCGATCCTTGAGCATTCGCTGCGAGAAGACCCCCTTGCGGCGCGCGATTTGATTCTTGGCTCAGTTGTTGCGCTGGCAGCAGCGATTTTGCTGGCAGCCTTCTTTGCCCGTCGTGTGGCCAAGCGCTTTGACCGCATTGTGCTCTTCGCCAACCGCATTGCCGCCGGCGATCTCTCGGCCCGTCTCGAAGAGGCGAATCTCGATGAAATTTCAGAAGTTGCGCATGCGCTCGATGCTACGGCGAGCCGTCTGGAACAGAGCTTCCACGCGCTCGAGGCAAGCCGCCGGGAGCTGGCCGCTCTGCTCGATAGCATGCAGGAGGCGGTCGTTGCCGTGAATGTGCAGGGACAGGTGATCTGGTCCAATGCGGTCATGCAACGGATCTCTCCCAGCGCGGTGCGCGAGGGGCGTCCACTGGTAGAACTGCTGCGCGATCCTGATGTGCTGGCGTGCGTGGAAGGCGCGCTGCACGAGCGTGCAAATTTCAGTGGCAAAGCGCTGACGGTCGCTCACGGAAGGATTTTTGAGGTAAACGCCGCTCCCACTCCGGGCGGAGGGGCCGTTGCGGTGTTGCATGATGTGACCAGCATAGAACGCGCGGAAAAGACCCGGCGCGACTTTATCGCCAACGTGTCGCACGAGCTGCGTACGCCGCTCACATCGATTTCCGGATATGTGGAGACGCTTCTCGATGGCAACGAGCAGATCTCTCAACAGGCACGGGAGTTTCTGGCGATCATTCTCAAAAATGCGACCCGCATGAACCGCCTGACCGAGGATTTGCTGGCGCTGGCCAGTGTCGAATCGGGTGACTATAAGTTGAAGCTGCAGTCTATGCGCGCTTCGGCGCTGGTGGAAGATGCTATCGATTCGCTGACGGGCATGGTGCTCGATTCCGATGTAACCCTTGAAGCTGCGGGGACGACAGATGCGCCGGTCCTGGCCGATGCGGATGCACTGAACCAGGTCTTTGGCAATCTCATCGAGAATGCGATGAAGTATGGCAAATCTGGCAAGCGGGTGTCGGTGGGGGCGAAGTTACTTACCGATCAGGATATGGTCGAATTCTTCGTTCGCGACTTCGGTCCGGGAATCGCGTCCGAGCATCTCGATCGTATCTTTGAACGCTTTTATCGCGTCGACAAGGCACGTTCTCGCGATTCAGGCGGGACGGGCCTTGGGCTTGCCATTGTGAAACATATCGTGATGGCACATGGCGGGAGAATCCGCGCAGAGAGCGAACTTGGTTCTGGGGTGACTTTCCTGTTTACCTTGCCGTGTGCTCCGGAAAAGAAGGCGACGGCTGCACCGGTGCTGGACGCTACGCCGCAAACACTATCTAAGTAATTTTGAATGTGATACTTACTTGCTTCACCGAGCTGCAATGGTTTCTTGCGTAATTCACGCATTCGTAAAGTGGCTGTAACAATCCCCCCACAGAATCGAGGATAGTTTCGAGGGGGAGTATCGTGAAAAAAAGTACATTTTTGACTGTGGCACTTATGGTGTCCACAGCTTCTGCAAGTTTTGCCCAGAAGATCAACGGAGCCGGCGCTACATTTCCGTATCCCATTTATTCCAAGTGGTTTAGCGAATACAGCGCGCAGCGTCCAAGCGTTCAAATCAACTATCAGGCGATCGGCAGCGGCGGCGGAATTCGCCAGGTTACCAGCGGCACTGTCGATTTTGGCGCCAGCGACGGTCCCATGACCGATGAGCAGCTCAAGGCGTCCAAGGTCAAGATTCTGCACATTCCGACTGTGCTCGGAGCAGTTGTGCCGATCTACAACTTACCCGGCGTCTCCGGAGACCTGAAGTTTTCGCCTGATGTCCTGGCCGACATCTATCTTGGAAAAATCGGCAATTGGAGCGATCCCCGGATTGCCAAGGATAATCCTGGCGTCAAGCTGCCCAATACCGACATCGTCGTCGTGCACCGTTCGGACGGCAGCGGTACGACCTATATCTTTACCGACTACCTTTCGAAAGTCAGCAGCGACTGGAAGAACTCGGTTGGCAAGAATACTGCGGTGCCGTGGCCGAAGGGGATCGGTGGTAAGGGGAATGAAGCTGTGGCTGGCATGGTGCGCCAGATGCCCGGCGGTATCGGCTACGTGGAGCTGATTTACGCGCTCCAGAACAAGATTGCCTTCGGATCTATCAAGAATGCCTCTGGCAACTGGGTGAAGGGAAGCATCGACGGCGTGACGGAAGCTGCGGCGACGGTGAAGCAGATGCCCGCTGACTACCGCGTGTCCATTACCAATGCACCGGGCGCGAATGCCTATCCCATCTCGAGCTTCACCTGGCTCCTGATCCCGACGCCGGCGCCCAACAGCGAGAACGGCAAAGTGATCAAGGATTTCCTTGGCTGGATGCTCGATCATGGCGAATCGGAGACAAGCGCACTCTACTATGCGCCGTTGCCAAAATCGGTAGCTGACAAGGTTCGTACGACTGTCAACCAGTTGCAGTAAGCTATTGGTGGCGTTAGCGCGAGGGCAGGTTTCAACGCCTGTCCTCGCGCCTTCTTGCTTCATCAGCGCTAAAATTAACGCCCGAAGCTGCGATTATTTCCTTATTTTTCAAGGCGTTTAACGTAGTATTAAAAAATTCAATTTAGGGTAGTAGGTGGTGAATTTTAAAGTCCAGGAAGCTCGTGTGCCCGGCCCGCCTGTAGCCCCGATACCATCGCCGGAAGCCTCGCCCTCAGGGACGGAAAGCCCTGGGCCGTCAGCAATTCGCAAATTTTTGCTGACTCGAGGCAATTCAGCGTGGACTGATCGCTCCTTCCGCTGGCTGATGGTGATCTGTGCGCTGAGCATCTTCTTCATCGTTGGACTGATTGCTACGGAGCTGGTCACCCGCTCCCAGCTGACCATTTCAAAGTTTGGCCTGAGTTTCTTCTTCAAGTCGGCCTGGGACCCGGTGAATGGCAATTTCGGAGCCCTTCCGTTTATCTATGGCACGTTGGTCTCGTCCTTTGTAGCGCTGATTATCGCGGTGCCGCTGGCGGTTGGCGTGGCTGTTTTCCTCACGGAAATGTGCCCCAAGGTGCTGCGCGGTCCACTATCATTTCTTACAGAATTGCTGGCGGCGATTCCCAGCGTGGTTTATGGGTTGTGGGCGGTGTTTGTGCTCGTGCCGATTCTGCGCGAGGATGTCAATCCATTTCTGATGAAGACGCTGGGTTGGACGGGCTTTTTCGCCGGGCCGAACTACGGCATCGGCATAATGGCTGCAGGCGTCATCCTGGCCATTATGATTCTGCCGATCATTTCCTCCCTTACGCGAGAGGTGATGACGGCGGTTCCGCATTCGCAGCGTGAAGCGGTGTTGGCACTCGGCGCGACACGCTGGGAGATGATCCGGATGGGGGTGCTGCGCAATGCACGCATCGGGATTGTAGGATCGATCATTCTCGGCCTCGGCCGCGCGCTTGGCGAAACGATGGCGGTCACGATGGTGATCGGTAACCGGCCGGAGATCGTAAAGTCGCTGCTTGGATTGGGGTACAGCATGTCCAGTGTGATCGCCAATGAGTTCAGCGAAGCATCGGACGACCTGTATCTGAGCGCGCTGATCGAAATTGGACTCGCTCTCTTTATCGTCACCATTATCGTGAATGCGATTGCGCGTTTGCTGGTGTGGGCCGTGACCCGCGGCGCTCCACCACGGGCCGCCTAAGGAAGAAGAACGGAACAAGCACGCATGGCTATGCAGCACAAAACGGGTAGAGCGAACCACATTTGGCGCATGTTTGCCAACCATGCAGCCACCGGATTGGCTGTGCTGAGTACGATTCTGGTCGTCGCCCCGCTCGTCGCTATCTTTATCTACCTGCTTTATAAAGGCGCGAGTTCACTCAATCTGGCGTTCTTTACGCAGATTCCCAAGCCTGTGGGCGAAGCAGGCGGCGGCATGGCCAACGCGATCGTTGGTTCGGGAATTTTGCTGGGGCTTGGCAGTTTGCTTGGCGTGCCTGTCGGGATCGGCGCGGGTATCTTTCTCGCGGAATTTGGCCGTGGCGGCAGACTGGCCAACTTCGTGCGCTTTACCGCGGACGTGCTGAACGGCGTGCCCTCGATTGTGATGGGCATCTCGGTCTATTCGCTGATTGTGTTGCCGCAGAAGCATTTCTCCGCGTTTTCCGGCGGTGTTGCTCTGGGCATTATGATGATTCCCACCATCACACGCACCACGGAAGAGATGCTGTTGATGGTGCCGAATGCGATTCGCGAAGCTGCCCTCGGCCTGGGCGTGCCCAACTGGCGCTCGGTGCTAGCGATCACATTAAAGACGGCCTCTCCGGGCGTAATTACGGGCTGCATGCTGGCCTTTGCGCGCGTGGCTGGTGAAACAGCGCCGCTGCTCTTTACCGCCTTCGGCAACCAGTTCTGGAGTGCGAACGTTAACCAGCCGATCGCTGCGCTGCCACTGCAGATTTATGTCTATGCCATCTCGCCGTATGATGAATGGCACCGACTGGCATGGGCGGGCGCACTGGTCTTAATTTTGTTGATTGTGGTTTCGGTCGCGCTGGTGCGTTTTGTGACCACGCGCGGTGTATTGAAGGGAGCAAATTAAGTGGGTGTCGGAATTGAAGTCTCAAACTTGAATGCCTGGTATGGGTCGAACCATACGCTGCAGGATATCAATCTGCACATCCCGGCAAATCAGGCGACCGCGCTCATTGGCCCCTCCGGTTGCGGCAAATCTACATTTGTTCGCTGCCTGAACCGGATGCACGAAACCAATCCTATCGGTAAAGTTACCGGTACGGTTCGCATCGGCGATCTCAACATCTACAGCGATGCTTCGCCGGTAGAGATTCGCCGTCGCGTCGGGATGGTCTTTCAGCGTCCCAATCCGTTTCCTACCATGTCGATCTACGACAACGTCGCATCGGGATTACGGCTGAACGGCTTCCGCAACCGTCGCATGCTCGACGAAGTGGTTGAACGGTCTCTGAAGCACGCGGCGCTCTTCGATGAAGTCAAGGACGACCTGAAGAAAAAATCCGGCGCCAGCCTCTCCGGCGGACAGCAGCAACGTCTCTGCATTGCACGCGCGCTGGCCGTCGATCCGGAAGTGATGCTCATGGATGAGCCGGCCTCGGCGCTCGATCCCGTTTCGACCGCAAAGATTGAAGACCTCATCTTTCAGCTCAAGTCTCAATACACGATTGTGATTGTGACCCACAACATGCAGCAGGCGGCGCGTGTGGCGGAACGTACCGGTTTCTTTTTGAACGGCAGACTTGTTGAGTTGGATTCCACTCACAAGATTTTCACAAATCCTGGCGACAAGAGGACCGAAGATTACATAACGGGTAGATTTGGATGACGCGCCTTCGTTTTCATAAAAGCCTTGATGAACTGAAAGAAAAACTGCTGGTCGTGGCCGGTATGGCCGAACAGTCGATTCAACGCGCCGTTGAGGCGTATCGCACGCGCGATCTTTCGATTTGTGACCTGGTCGACCGCAGTGAAATGGCGATCAACCGGCTCGAGCGCGAGATCGACCAGATGGCTCTTGATCTGCTCGCCATGGAACAGCCCATGGCTATTGACCTGCGCTTTATTCTTGCTGTCATCAAGATCAATGCCGATGTGGAACGCGTCGGTGACTCAGCCGTGAACATCACAGAGCGAGTGCGCGATCTGCAGGCTTATGCGGCAGTGGATCTTCCTGTGGACATTCCGCGGATGGCGAATCTTGCGGCCGCGATGGTGCGCAAAGCACTCCAGTCCTTCATCGAAGCCGACGCGAAGATGGCGGAGTCAGTGCTTTCGATGGATGACACAGTCGACAAGCTGAATGAGACGATTCACTTTGCGTTGTTAAATGTGATGCGGGAGCAGCCGCAACATACTCCGCAGGCATTGGACGCCCTGGTGATTGCCCGCAGTCTCGAACGAGTGGCCGACCATGCGACGAACATTGCAGAAGATGTGATCTTCTGGGTGCAAGGCTTCGATGTGCGCCATCACATGAGCGTAACTGACGGTACCCGCGTCTGAATTGATTGAACGGCTAACCTGTTAACAGCGCAATGAGTCGGTCGAGAAAGATTTTCTGTCCGGACAGGATGCGCTCTTGTGCGGCATCCGTCGCGAACCATTCCCATCGGTCTACTTCTGGAAACTCTGCCATGCGTCCGGAGCGTGGCGGCCACTCCAATAAGAACGTATTGCTTTTCAATTTGGATGGATCGCAATCTCCCTCGATGGCCCATGCAGTTACGATCTTTCCGCCACTCTGCTTCTGCTCACCCAGTTCCACGAAAGTTCCCTGCGGAATTAGGCCTGTCTCTTCTTCGAACTCGCGTTTCGCGGCTGCTAACGGATCGTCGTCCGGCTCATGTTCGCCCTTTGGAATTGACCATGCGCCCTTGTCTTTCTTTGCCCAGAATGGGCCACCCGGATGCACGAGAAATACTTCCGGCACCGTGCTCTTCCGGCGATACATCAATAGGCTCGCGCTGCGTTTCGGCATAGAAACTATGGCACCTGCAGCTATGATAACGATTGTGTCGGTAGCAACGAGGGCAGTCGCTCAGGATCGATTAACGGTCCGTAGATATCGCATTCGTATGCGTGCCATACAATCAACACGATATATGTATTGAGCTTTCAAGACGGCTTCTTTAGACAACATTGATGGATATCACATCGCCAGATCGCAAAGAACAGTTGCAAGGCTCGGTCCTTGTGCTTATTCAGTTCGATGTGTGTGAAGAGATACGTCTTGACCGGTTGCGAGAGATCTTCAGTGCGCAAACTGTGCAGAAACCGCCGCTGAAGCACGCCCTGCCAAGCTATGTGCGCTATCAGCGGCCGCCTGTTGTCGAAGCAGGCGAGACACTGGTGCTGGAAACGGGTGAACGCCTTCAGGGGCAAATTAAGTATTACGACTATGGAGTAGTGAGCGTCATCTTTGAGCTGCCATTCTCTGGCGACTGGGAAAAGCTTGTGCAGCTCTCAAGCCGATGGGTTTGGGATGTTGATTTTTCGGCGCACGCGTTGGGTATTGCGAAGAGGCGACTGGAGCAGGCGGGAGACGCGCTCGTAAAGCCCTATGAGGAATGGCTGAACGAGGATTACTTCATCTTTCACGTGCGTGAGATAAGCGGATTGAGCAATGCCGCCGATCTTTTGGCGTATCGCGGCAAGCAGATGACGCAGATTGTACGCGGGGATGCGACGGAGCTTTCCGACAGCGAGCGTCATGAAGTGTTGCAGTCAGGCATTTCATACTCGGTCAAAGACCTGGCTGTGATTGGTTGGAATGCAGCGTTTATCTATGACACGCTTGCCGGCGCGGAAACTGCAATTCAGCTGCTGGAATATGCCAATTCGCAGCTTCTTGAATTTCGCCACTACGATGAACTGCTGACCAACGAACTTGAGGGTGTCTACAACTCGCTGGAGGAGGGAACTGGGCTCTTTGCTAGATGGCGGCTTGCTCGCTCGGCAACAAAGCTGAATACGGTGCTGCTGGAAGTGACCGAGCTGACCGAGCACGCGGACAATGCGATCAAATTTTTAAGTGACATGTTCTCGGCGCGCTTGTACAAACTTGCCGCATCGAAGGTCGGCGTGCCGGATTATAAAAATCTTGTCACTAACAAAGTTCAAACTGCGCGCGAGCTTTATCACTTCATGGTGGACCAGTTCAATCAAAGTCGTGCGTTCTTTCTTGAACTGACTGTGGTCATTATCCTCATCATTGAACTTTTCTATCTATTCCGCGGTCATCCCTTTAAATAAATCTGTCTACCCGGGCCAGTATTCCAGGTGTCCCATGCGCGGGAAATAAAGTGCAAATCGTAGCGGAAGATTGTCTCCATGAAGCTTGCGCAAAGCTTTTCCATATTGGATGAGTTGTGGTTCATAAAATTCGCGTTGCGCGGCCAGAAAGCTACGGACGTCATTTCCCGTGTACAGTGTGGTCTTGTAATCGACTATCCAGAAATATTCTGAACCAGTGCTCAGCGGCTCGGCGCCTGCGCGGAAGATGCGATCGGCGCGCAGTGTCCGCAGCCCGTTATCAATCCAGCCTGTCCAGGAGGCCTCGGATTGTGCTTCCGGATGGGCGCTCAATAGCCAGCGCCCATTGATATCCTCCGCTACTGTCTCGAGAGCGACAAGAATGTCATTGGTTGCAGAGAGTGCCTGTTCTGGAGGGACAGCCGCAGCCCTTAACATAGCCGTAATCTGAGGCTGCAGTAACGAGCGGACTGTGCCGGGCGAAGGCTCGGGATGCTGCGCGAAATGCCGGCTCAATTGCTCAAGCAAGGAATGGATGATGCTGCCCACTGTTCGTTGCAGGCGTGAACCTTCCGGGCGCTCGAAGAGGTTTTGTTCTTCGGTGACGGAAGAAAACGTGCTTGTCATCGTTACATTTGTGCCGCGAGGCTGAAATGCCGTATCAGCGGGCAGCCGTCGAAATACAAGAGGTGGATGCACAGAACTGCTGGTGGCGGCTAGATCGATTACGCCTGTTTGCGGCGCAGACGGGAAGGGAATGACATTATTTCGTTTTTGATCCAGATACGCTGAGACGAAGTCGGGTTTTAGCGCCGGCCACGCCGAAGCAAGCAGACTGTCTGAAGATCCTGGTTGTAATTCTCCCTCTCCTGTAACGACAGCAGTGCCGAACAGATGCAGTTCGCGGCGGGCACGTGTACAGGCAACATAGAAGATACGTTTTCTCTCTTCTGCTTCGCGCATACTGCGTTGTTTTTGTACCCATTGGTATAGGGGATGGCGTTCGCCGCCTTTGCTGCCGATGGGTGCAACGAGGATCTCGTCCTCAGTGGGATTGTCGATGCCAACGCGCTCCAGCATACAGATCAGTTGCTGGCGGTCGCGGCCTGTGCTCCGTTCGAGTCCGGGCACAAGAACAACATCAAAGCCGAGACCCTTGGCCTTGTGGATTGTCATTAACTGCACGCCAAAGCGTTCATTGGCGCGAGGATCAGGCTGCGCAAACAGGCGGCTAAGCTGGTTGTCGAATTCGTCGCCAAGGCAAGCGATGCCATCGGGCGCAATTTCGTCGAGCATGCTCCAGAAGACCAGCACATTCTC